>Ga0210390_10000040_pt1 | contig 135909 bp, 131 predicted proteins | sample IncBWH11OmetaG_FD_161050 | JGI IMG/M metagenome (GOLD analysis project Ga0210390, IMG submission 161050) | Forest soil microbial communities from Barre Woods Harvard Forest LTER site, Petersham, Massachusetts, United States - Inc-BW-H-11-O ... | reverse complement strand
GGGTCGACGAGGCGCGGATGGTGGAGCCCACCGAGACGGAGACCAGGGAGACGCTCGACGCGTTCGCCGGCGCGATCGCCGCGATTCTCGCGGAGGCCGCCGAGGATCCCGAGCTCGCGCGCAACGCCCCCTACAGCACCCCCGTGCGCCGGCTGGATGAGGTCACCGCCGCCAAGCGCCCGGTCATTCGCGAGGTCATGGCATAGGCTGGGGGGATGGGCTTCGAGCGCAGAAAACTCGGCGGCACCGGCGTCAGCGTCAGCCCGCTGTGCCTCGGCGCGATGATGTTCGGCGCGTGGGGCAACACCGACCACGAGGACTCGATCCGCATCATCCACCGCGCGCTCGACGCCGGCATCGACTTCATCGACACCGCCGACGTGTACTCGCGCGGGGAGTCCGAGGAGATCGTCGGCAAGGCGCTCGCCGGCGGGCGGCGCGACTCGGTCGTGCTCGCCACCAAGGTCCACGGGCGGATGCATGACGACGATCCCAACCAGTTCGGCAACTCGCGCCGCTGGATCGTCAAAGAGGTCGAGAACAGCCTGCGACGGCTGAGAACCGACTGGATCGACCTCTACCAGATCCACCGCCCCGAGCCGGACACCGACATCGACGAGACGCTCGGCGCGCTCTCAGACCTCGTGCACGCCGGCAAGGTCCGCTACATCGGCAGCTCGACGTTCCCAGCGCACCAGATCGTCGAGGCGCGGTGGGCGGCCGAGAAGCGCGGCCGCGAGCGCTTCGTGTGCGAGCAGCCGCCCTACTCGATGCTCATCCGGCGGGTCGAGGCGGACGTGCTGCCCGTGTGCGAGCAATACCGGATGGGCGTGATCCCGTGGAGCCCGCTCGCCGGCGGCTGGCTGTCGGGCAGGTACGGCGAGGGCGGTGACTCGCCCGCCGACAGCAGGCGCGCGCAGATGATCCCCTCGCGCTATGACATGTCGATCCCCGGCAACCAGGCGAAGCTCAAGGCCGCGCAGGCGCTCGGCGAGCTGGCCGAGGAGTCGGGGATGTCGTTGATAGAGATGGCGCTCGCGTTCGTCACCAGCCATCCGGCCGTCACCGCCGCGATCATCGGCCCGCGCACGATGGAGCAGCTCGAGAGCCAGCTGCCGGCGCTCGAGCGCAAGCTGAGCGCGGACGTGCTCGACCGCATCGACGAGATAGTGCCTCCGGGCACGAACGTCAACCAGAACGACACCGGCTGGGATCCGCCCTGGCTCACCGACAGCTCGCTGCGGCGCCGCTGAGCAGCGGATGCGCATCTTCTCCGGCATCCAGCCGACCGGTCGCAAGCACCTCGGCAACTACATCGGCGCGATCGCGCAGTACGTCTCCAGCCAGGAGCGCGGCGAGGGCATCTTCTGCATCGTCGACCTGCACGCCACCACCGTCGCCTACGACCCCATCGAGCTGCGCGAGCGGCTGTACGACACCACCGCCATCCTGCTCGCCGCCGGCCTGGACCCGCGGCGCTGCATCCTCTTCCGCCAGTCAGACGTGCCCGAGCACACCGAACTCACATGGCTGCTGTGCAGCGTCACCGAGCTCGGCCGCCTGCAGCGCATGCACCAGTTCCGCGACAAGTCGCTGGCGCAGCGCGAGCTCGTCTCGGCCGGTCTGCTGCTGTACCCCGTGCTGCAGGCCGCCGACGTGCTCGCCTACCGCGCCGAGGAGGTGCCCGTCGGCGAGGACCAGCGCGAGCACCTGGAGCTGATGCGCGACGTCGCCCGGCGCTTCAACGCCCGCTTCGGCGACGGCCAGGAGGTGCTGGTCGTGCCCGAGCACCGCATCCCCGCGGTCGGCGCGCGGATCATGGACCTGCAGGACCCCACGCGCAAGATGTCCACCACCGGCGCCAGCGAGCAGGGCACCGTGTACGTGCTCGACGAGCCGCAGGCGATCGCCAAGAAGCTGAAGAGCGCCGTCACCGACTCCGGCAGCGAGGTGCGCCGCGACCCGAGCAAGCCCGGCGTCAGCAACCTGATCGAGATCCTCGCCGCCGTGCGCGGCGTCGATCCAGCGGCGATCGAGGCGGAGCTCGCCCAGGCGCGCTACGGCGAGCTGAAGGCAGCCGTCGCGGAGGCCGTCGTCGCCTACCTCGCGCCGGTGCGCGAGCGCTACCAGCAGCTGCGCGCCGACGAGGGCGCGCTCGAGACGATCCTCGGCGACGGCGCCGCACGCGCGCAGGCGATCGCCGCCGTGACGCTCGCCGACGTCCGCCAGCGCATGGGCGTCGGAGCGCCCCGTCGGGAGCTCGCAGTACCGTGACGGCCGTGACGCTCGCCAACCTCGAGCTCGACCTGGAGGTCTTCAGCGGGCCGTTCGACCTGCTGCTCACGCTCGTGCTGCGCGAAGAGGTCGACCTGCTCGAGCTGGCGCTCGCGGACGTGGTGCTCGCCTACCTCGACCACCTCGAACGGCGCGGCGAGCTCGACCTGGAGACCGCCACCGAGTTCATCGTGCTGATCGCCGCGCTGCTGGAGCTGAAGTCGCGGCTGATGCTCGGCGGCGAGGAGCAGGAGCTGCTGGACATCGAGCCCGAACAGGCCGCCGAGGAGCTGCTCGCGCGGATGCTCGACGCCCGTCGCTTCCGCGCCGCGGCGGCGCATCTCGGCGAGCTGCTCGCCGGCGAGCACGGCGTGCGCTTCCGCGCCGCGCCGCCGCCGCCGCGCCTGCGTCGCGCGATCGTACACGCCGCCGACGGCTCGCACGACCCCGACGCTCTTGGCGCGGCGATCGGGCGGCTGCTGTCGATGCCGCCCACGATCAGCGTGCGCCACATCGCGGTTCCCCGCGTCAGCGTCGCCGAGCGACTCGCGCACCTGCGCAGCCTGCTGCGGCGCGGCAGCTTCAGCTTCGACGAGGCCGTGCGCGGCGCCGATCGCATGACCGTCGCGGTGACGCTGTTCGCGCTGCTGGAGCTCTACAAACGCGGCGAGGCGGACTGGGTGCAGCAGGAGAGCTTCGGCGAGATCGCGATCCGCGGACAGGCGCGCGAGGCGCCTGTCGAGGTGCTCGCTGGATGAGTGCCCCCGAGCCCGAGCTCGCCCGCACCGTCGAGGCGCTGCTGTTCCTGTCCTCCGATCCGCTCAGCCCGGCCGAGCTGGCTGACGCCGCCGAAGCGGGCGAGGGCGCGGTGCTCGCGGCGCTCGCGGTGCTCGCGGAGCAGTACGCGCCGGGTCGGCGCGGGATCACGCTGCGCGAGCTCGGCGGTGGCTGGACGCTCGCCAGCGACCCCGCCAGCGAGGACGCCGCGCGACGCCTGTTCAGCCGGCCCCGCGCCGCCGCGCTCAGCCCCGCGCAGGCCGAGACACTCGCGATCGTCGCCTACCTGCAGCCGATATCGCGCCCCGAGATCACGCGCATTCGCGGCGTCAGCGCCGACTCGGCGAGCGCCACGCTGCTCGACCGCAGCCTGATCGAGGAGGCCGGCCACTCCCGGTTCGGCGCCGTCCTCTACCGCACCACCACGCAGTTCCTCAAGCTGTTCGGGCTGCGCGACCTCGACGAGCTGCCCGACATCGCCCGCTGGGATCCGACCCCCGAGGAGCAGGCCGAGCTGCGCGAGCGCCTTCTGCGCGCGGGCGAGGCGCGCGCGGGCGGCGGACCGTAGACACGCGCGGACCGTAGGGTCACCCGCATCAGAATCCGCGCGGATCCTTGGATTTGCGAGTGCGGATCGTGGCCGCGCGCACAGCCCGTGCAGACCCCAGTCTGAGACAGAAACATATCTTCCAGAATCCGCTCCGCTTCGGCAGAGTCGTCTCATAGAAAAAAACGTTGCGCAGATTGGAAGGCAGCTCACGCGGCGGCATGAGCGGAGGCTGGTCGTGGCATTGCATCGTAGGACACGCACGTCGATCGAGGCTCGCAGAGCGGAGCGCGAGCTGTTCTTCTGGACAGCCCGACAGACCGTCAAGCTCGTCGTGCTCGCCGCAGTCGCCGCCTACGTGGTCGTGTCGCTCGTCCGCGGGCAGATCCCCGGTAGCGAGTTGCTGTTGCGCCTTCTTTAGTGGGCCGGATCCTCGTCGGATCGTCCATGCGATTCACGAGCACAGGCATAATCGCCATTTGCCGCTACGATATTCGCCATCTGCCTGCAGCCGGTGGCTATCCCGAGGCGCGATTGCGAAGCGGGCGTCGGCGGTCACGATGGTTCGCCAGCTATCTCGATACGACGCTCGACAGGGATCTGCGCGACATCAGCGATGCCCGCAAGCTCGATGAGGTTCCACGATTGCTGCGCCTGCTGGCGTCACAGGCCGCGAACGTCCTCTCCTATAGAGCGCTCGCCACCAAGCTCGATCTGACCCACGACACGGTTCGTGAGTACATCGGCTTGCTGCAGACGATCAGGTGGTGAGTGCTTCAAGGCCGGAGTCGTCATCTGCACCGGCGCGCAGACGATCCCTCTCGGCGAGCGTCTGTGGGCCGTGCCCATCAGCGGACTATGGGCCTGACGATGCGACCGGTGCCGCGGCCGTCCGCGCGGCGAGCTGGCCGCAGGCCGCGGCGATGTCCCGGCCGCGGGTGAGGCGCACGGTCGCGTCGATGCCGTGCTGGTCGAGGACCGCGCGGAACGCCGCGATCGACTCGCGGCTGGAGCCCTCGTAGGCCGCCGCGCCGGTGGGGTTGTAGGGGATCAGGTTGACCTTGAACATGCGTGTCTCGCGCGGGGCCAGATCAGTGCGGGAGCCGTTCGACAGCGCGCCGGGGACTCGCGCACTCAGCAGCCGCGCCAGCGCCAGCGCCTGCTCGTAGCGGTCGTTGACGCCCGCCAGCATCACGTACTCGACGAACACCCGCCTGCGCTTGCACGCGTAGAACGCGCGGCACGCCTCGATCACCTCGCTCAAGGGGTAGCGCTCGTTCACCGGCATCAGCTCCGAGCGCAGCGCTTCCTCGGCCGCGTGCAGCGACAGCGCCAGGCGGATCGGCATGTCGCACTCGGCCAAGCGTTCGATCCCCGGGATCCAGCCGACCGTCGAGATCGTCGTGCGCCGGTGGGTGATGCCCACGTCCGGCAGGCGCTCGCACGCGCCCAGCACCGCGTCGAGGTTCAGCATCGGCTCGCCCATGCCCATGAAGACACAGTGGTCGATCGCTTCCACACGGCGGAAATGCAGGGCCTGGTCGAGAATCTCCGATGCCGTCAGGTTGCGCGCGAACCTCATCGCGCCCGTCGCGCAGAACGTGCACGTCAAAGGGCAGCCGGATTGGGAGGACAGGCAGATCGAGCGCCGCCCGCCGCCGCCGCCGCCGGGACGGCCTCGGTAGCGCATCAGCACCGCCTCCAGCGGCCGGCCGTCATGCGTCTGGAACAGCGCCTTGACCGTGCCGTCGCCGGCGTGGGCCTCCTCGACGAGCTCGAGGCTCGAGAACGGCAGCTCGCGCGCCAGCGCCTCGCGCAGCGCCGCTGGCAGGTTGGTCATCCGCTCATAGCCCGCCGCGCCACGCGCCGCCCACTCCCACACCTGGCCGGCGCGGAAGCGCGGTTCGCCGCCGTCGGCGAGCATCTGGTCGAGCAGTTGGAGGTCCATGGTCGAGCGGCCGGCCGCGAGGTCCAGGGGCGGCCGTGCGCATCCTATGGTTGCAGCAGATGAGCCCCGCCACCGACCCCTCGGCATGCGCCTAGCCAAGTACCTCGCCCACGCGGGCGTCGCCTCCAGACGCTCCGCCGAGGCGCTGATCGCCGCCGGGCGCGTCAGCGTGGGGGGGCAGACCGTCACCGATCCCGCGCGCGGCGTCGACGAGCACAGCCGCGTGGCGCTCGACGGGCGCCCGCTCGCCGGGCCCGAGCCGCGCGTGCTCTACGCGCTCAACAAGCCCCTCGGCGTGGTCTCCAGCGCGCGCGACACGCACGGCCGCCCGACCGTCGTCGAGCTCGTGCCCGCGCAGGGGCTGCGGCTGTACCCCGTCGGACGGCTCGACATCGACAGCTCCGGCCTGATCCTGCTCACCAACGACGGCGAGCTCGCCAACCGCCTCACGCACCCGCGCTTCCAGGTGCCCAAGACCTACCGCGCACAGCTCGGCGGAGGCCCGATCGCGAAGGGCTCGCTCGCGGCCCTGCGCACGGGTGTCACGCTCGAGGACGGGCGCACCGCGCCCGCACGCGTGCGCCGCGTCGGGCCGGCCGGCTCGAACCTGATCGAGCTGACCATCCACGAGGGCCGCAACCGCCAGGTGCGCAGGATGTGCCAGGCGGTCGGGCACCAGGTGCTCGAGCTGCAGCGCACCCGCTTCGGCCCGCTCGCGCTCGACGGCCTCGCGCCCGGGGAGCACCGGCGGCTGGCAGCGGCCGAGGTCGAGCGCCTGCGCGCGCTCACCCGTGCTCCCGCGGATGGGGCGCTCTGACACAATCGCCCGCCATGCGACTGTTCGCCCTGCGCGGCGCCGTCAGCGTCGAGCGCAACGACGCCCACGACATCCTCGACGCCACCTCGCGGCTGATGCGCGAGATCATGCAGCGCAACGCGCTCACGCCCGAGAGCGTCGTCAGCTGCATCTTCACCGCCACCAGGGATCTCAATGCCGAGTTCCCCGCCGTCGCCGCGCGCGCGCTCGGCTTCAACCACGTGCCGCTGCTGTGCGCGCAGGAGATCCCGGTGCCGCAGTCGATGCCACGCGTGATCAGGGTGCTCATCCACTACCACGCAGACGAAGCGCACGTGCCCGCGCACGTCTACCTCGGCGACGCCCGCGCGTTGCGAGCCGACTTAGACGCGGCACAATAAGCCCATGGCGATCGAGTTCTCAAAGCGCATCGCGCGCATCCCCGTCTACCCAGCGGCCGGCGGCTACGCCCAGCAGGAGCCGCTCGTGCGCCTCGCCAGCAACGAGTCGCCCTACCCGCCGCTGGCGGCGGTGCGCGAGGCGATCGAGCGCGCGCTCGGCACGCTCAACCGCTATCCCGACCCCTCCAACGCACTGCTGCGCCAGCGCCTGTCCGACCGCTACGGCGTGCCCGGCTCGCGCATCGCCATCGGCAACGGCTCCTGCGACATCCTGCTCGCCGCCGGCGACGCGCTGCTCGAGCCCGGCGCCGAGCTCGTGTACGCGTGGCCGTCCTTCTCCGTCTACCCCCATCTCAGTGCGTCCTCCGGCGCGCGCGCCGTCACCGTCGCGCTCGACCGCCAACAACGCCACGACCTGCCCGCGATGCTGCGCGAGATCACCGTCGCCACCCGGCTCGTGCTCGTGTGCAACCCCAACAACCCCACCAGCACAGCCATCCCGCTCGCCGACATCGCCGGCTTCCTCGCCGAGGTGCCGCCGTACGTGTGCGTCATCCTCGACGAGGCCTACTGCGAGTTCAACACGCTCGACGACGCCGACTCCTCGCTGGAGCTGCTCGACGCGCACCCAAACCTCGTGCTGCTGCGCACCTTCTCCAAGGTCCACGGCCTGTGCGGCCTGCGGGTCGGCTTCGCCCTGTGCGGCTCCGAGGCGCTGCCGCGCGTGCTCGACCAGGTGCGCCAGCCGTTCTTCTGCAACGCGCTCGCCCAGGCCGCCGCCGTCGAGGCGCTCGCCCACCAGGACGAGGTCGAGGAACGCGTCATCCGCACCGTCGCCGAGCGCGTCTCCGTCGACGAGCGCCTGCGCGCGCTCGGCATCGAGCCCGCCGACTCGCAGGCCAACTTCTGCTGGTTCGAGCTCGGCGAGGGTCGCGACGAGCAGGCCGTCATGGACGGCCTGCTCCAGCGCGGCGTGCTCGTGCGCGCCGGCACCGCGCTCGGCTCGCACACGCCCGCGCTGCGTGTCACCTACGGCCTGCCCGAGGAGAACACGCGCTTCCTCGACGCGCTCGCCGAGGTGCTCCAGCCCGCCGCCGTGCGCTGAGCGGCGCACCGCGAGGAGACCGGCGACACGAGCCCGGATTCGGCGGTCCGCGCGAAATTGTCTCCCACCACTCGACCACGCGCCCTCTGTGTGCTACAAACACTCAGGACAGCCATGACCGCGTCGGTTCACACACACTCCGCAGCAGCTCCCACCCTCGCCTCCTGGCCGTCCTCGTGCGCGTATCCCGCCTGGCGATTTATCTAGGCGTTTCGGCCTGCACCCGTCCGTGAGCGGGTGCCCGCGGCCGCACCGGGTTCCCAAGCGGGACCGAGCGTCACCCACGCGGGCGCCTCAGCGTCCTCCTCGCGGCCGATCGAGTGGTGTCAGTCCGGCGCCTCTAACATGCCCAGGCGTAGTGAAAGGATGAATCGATGATGATTGTCATGAAAGAGACCGCCACCGAGGAGGAGGTGGAGGCGGTCGTCGCCAAGATCGAGCGAGCCGGTGCGCGCGCACACCGCAGCTCAGGCGCGCGCGTCACCGTGATCGGCGCCATCGGCGACGTCGAGCAGGACGCCAACGTCGAGAGCCTCGGCCTCGAGGGACAGCCCGGCGTCGATCGCGTCGTGCCCATCCTCAAGCCCTACAAGCTCGCCTCCGCGCAGATCACCCACGGCGAGCGCACCGTGCTCGACATCGACGGGCGCAAGGTCGGCGGCGAGAACTTCGCGCTCATCGCCGGGCCCTGCACCGTCGAGACGCGCGAGCAGACGCTCCAGACCGCGCGCGTCGTGCGCGACGCCGGCGCCACGCTGCTGCGCGGCGGCGCCTACAAGCCGCGCACCTCCCCCTACGCCTTCCAGGGCCTCGGCCTCGAGGGCCTGCGGCTGCTCGCCGAGGCCAAGGCCGAGACCGGCCTGCCCATCGTCACCGAGCTGATGGACATGCGCGACATGGACGCCGTGCTCGAGGTCGCCGACGTCGTGCAGATCGGCGCCCGCAACATGCAGAACTACCCGCTGCTCGCCGAGATCGGGCGCTCCGGGCGCCCCGCGCTGCTCAAGCGCGGGCTGTCCTCCACGCTCGACGAGCTGCTCATGGCCGCCGAGTACATCCTCAAGGAAGGCAACCCCAACGTCATGCTCTGCGAGCGCGGCATCCGCACGTTCGAGACCGCCTACCGCTTCACGCTCGACCTCATGGCCGTGCCCGTGCTCAAGGAGCTCTCGCACCTGCCCGTCATCGTCGACCCCAGCCACGCCGCCGGACGGCGCGACCTCGTCACGCCGCTGTCGCTCGCCGCCGCCGCCGTCGGCGCCGACGGCATCATCGTCGAGGTGCACCCCAACCCCGACGAGGCCGTCTGCGACGGCCCGCAGGCGCTGCGCGCGGGCGACTTCGCCGAGTACGCGCTCGCCGTCGAGCGCGCCGCCGCCCTCGCCGGCAAGGCGCTCAGCGCCGTCTGATGGTGGTCGTCACGGGGCACGCTTCTTGAAGGTGGCGGTTCTCGGGGTGGGGCTGATCGGGGGGTCGATCGGCCTCGCCGCGCGCGCCCGCGCCGATGCCGAGGTGTGCGGGTATGACCCCGATGAGCGCGTGCGCGCCAAAGCGCTCGAGCTCGGCGCCATCGACACGCAGGCCGCCGACGTCGTCGGCGCCGTCGCCGGCGCCGACGTCGTGTTCGTCGCCACGCCCATCGGCGCGCTCGCTGAGACCGTGCGCCTCGCGCTCGCCAGCGCCGGCCCCAGCTGCGTCGTCAGCGACGTCGGCTCCACCAAGCGCGTGCTCGCCGACGCCGGCTCCGACGAGCGCTTCATCGGCGGGCACCCGCTCGCCGGCGCCGAGACCGCCGGCGTCGAGCACGCCCGCGCCGACCTGTTCGACGGCGCCACCTGGTATCTCACTCCCGCCAAAGGCAGCACCGCCGGCGTCCTCTACGAGCGCCTGCACCGGCTCCTCAGCCGCCTCGGCGCGCGCCCGCAGGCCGTCGACGCCGACACCCACGACCGGCTCATGGCGTGCGTCTCGCAGCTGCCGCACGTGCTCGCCAACCTGCTCGTCGCCCAGGCCGCCAGCCTGCTCGGCGAGGAGTCCCAGCGCCTGCCCGCCGTCGGGCCAAGCTTCCGCGACGCCACCCGCGTCGCCGGCGCCAACAGCGCCATCTGGACCGACATCTACCTGTCCAACCGCGACGCCCTCATCGCCGCCGTCGACCAGCTCGCCGCGCGTCTCGACGATGTGCGCTCCGCGCTCGCCGCCTGCGACGCCGCCGCCGTCACCGCCTGGAACGAGCACGCGCGCGACGCGCGCCACACGCTGCTCGGCGCCGGTCTCGTCGGCGACGCCGGCGGCCAGGCCACCGTGCACGAGCTGCGCGCCTCCGTGCCCAACCGCCCCGGCGTCATCGCCGAGATCGCGCTCGCGCTCGGCGGCGCAGGCGTCAACATCCTCGACATGGTGCTGTCTCCCTCCCACGACAACCAGCAGGGCGTCGTCGCGCTGTGGATCGCCGGCCACGAGCACGCCGCACGCGCCAAACAGCTCATAGCCGACCTCGGCTTCCCCGTCGTGCAAGCATGAGGGCCAGCCCATGAACATGCGCTTCGAGCCAGCGCGCGGACTGTCCGGCGAGCTGCGCGCGCCGGCCGACAAGTCGATCTCCCATCGCGCCGCCCTGCTCGGCGCCATGTCCTCCGAACCCGTGCGCATCGAGCGCTACCTGCACGCCGCCGACACCACCTCCACGCTCGACGCCGTGCGCGCCCTCGGTGCGCTCGTCGAGGTCCACGGCGAGGATCTCGTCATACGCGGCACCGGCCTGCGCGACGCGCGCGAGCCCGAGGAGCCGATCGACGTCGGCAACGCCGGCACGCTCATGCGCCTGCTGCCCGGCTGGCTCGCCGCGCAGGAGGGACGCTCCTTCACGCTCGACGGCGACGAGTCCATCCGCCGGCGCCCCGTCGACCGGATCGCCGAGCCGCTCGCGCACATGGGCGCCGAGCTGCACGCCCGCGACGGGCGCTTCCCGCCGCTGGTGGTGCGCGGCGCGCGCCTGCGCGCGATCTCCTACGAGCTCGAGGTCGCAAGCGCCCAGGTCAAGTCCTGCATCCTGCTCGCCGCCCTCGCCGCCGACGGCGCCACCACCGTCGGCGAGCCCGCGCGCAGCCGCGACCACACCGAGCGCATGCTGCTGCGCGCCGGCGTCGCCATCCACCGCAACGGCCGCCACGTCACCGTCGTCAACACCGACGAGCTCGCGCTCGAGCGCGTCACCATCCCCGGCGACCCCAGCTCCGCCGCCTTCCTCGTCGCCGCCGGCGTGCTCGTGCCCGGCTCGCGCCTGTTGATCGGCGACGTCGGCGTCAACTGGACGCGCACCGGCTTCCTGCGCATCCTGCGCCGCATGCAGGGCATCGTCCTCGGCGACCTCGAGGACGAGACCGGCGAGCTCGCGCCCGAGGAGCCCGTCAGCGACCTCGACGTCGCCCACTGCGCGCTCGAGGGCACCGTCGTCGAGCCCGAGGAGGTGCCGCTCGCGATCGACGAGCTGCCGCTCGTCGCGCTGCTCGGCTGCTTCGCCGAGGGCGAGACCGTCGTGCGCGGCGCCCAGGAGCTGCGCGTCAAGGAGTCCGACCGCATCGCCGGCGTCGTCAACGGCCTGCGCGGCCTCGGCGCCGACATCGAGGCCACCCACGACGGCTTCGCCGTGCGCGGCGCCGGCGGGCTGCGCGGTGGCAGCATCGACGCCCACGGCGATCACCGCATGGCCATGATGGGCGCCGTCGCCGGGCTCGCATCGCGCGAGGGCGTCGAGGTGATCGGGATGGATGCCGCCACCGTCTCCTATCCGGGCTTCGTCGAAGATCTTGCGCGCCTGTGCTCATAGCCATCGACGGCCCCGCCGGCGCCGGCAAGTCGACCGTCGCGCGTGCCCTCGCCCGCGAGCTTCGCTTCACCTACCTCGACAGCGGCGCCATGTACCGCTGTGTCGCGCTCGCCGCGCTCCGGCGGGGCGGGGGGGTGCTGCCCGAGCGTCCCGGGGCTCTCGGCGAGGTCGCGCGGTCGGTCGCGATCGACTTCGCCGACACGGATCGGCGAGCCGCCGGTCGCGAAGCCGCGGGCGAGACGGCGGCCATGCCCCGGGTGCTGCTCGATACGCGCGACGTCAGTCAACAGATCCGCGCGCCCGAGGTCTCCGCCGCAGCGTCCGTCGTCGCCGCCGACCCCGCCGTGCGCGAGGCGCTCGTCGCCAAGCAGCGCGCGCTGATCGCGCGCGGGGACTGGGTGGCGGAGGGACGCGACATCGGCACCGTCGTCGCGCCCGACGCCGCGCTCAAGATCTTCCTCACCGCCGACCCGCGCGAGCGCGCGCGCAGACGCGCCGCCGAGCTCGGCGCCGACGTCGAGCTGGTGCTCGCCGAGCAGACCATGCGCGACCAGCGCGACAGCACGCGCGCGCTGAGTCCCCTGCAGGCCGCGCCCGACGCCGTCATGCTCGACACCAGCGGGCTGGACGTCGGGGATGTCGTCGCGCGGATCGCCGGGCTCGCGCGGGAGCTGTAGAGCCTCTCCCGAGACGCGTTTTGTGTGTGGTGTATAGCCATTGCTATACACCAGCCGCTGGGGCGATCTCTCTCGTTGTGCGTGGTGTATCGCCATCGCTATACACCAGTCGCTGGAGCGAATACCGGGAGCGGCCCGCCCACCCAGTCATACTGGCCCAATGAAGGTCGCCATCGTCGGCTATCCCAACGTGGGGAAGTCCTCGCTCATCAACCGCCTCACCGGCACCCGCGAGGCGGTCGTGCACGAGCGCCCGGGCATCACGCGCGACCGCAAGGAGCTCGACTGCGAGTGGAACGGGCGCCAGTTCAAGCTGATCGACACCGGCGGCGTGGACTTCGAGGACGAGGACCCGCTCGCCGGCTCGATCCGCGAGCAGGCACGCGCCGGCATCGCCGACGCCGAGGTGGCGGTGCTGGTCGTGGACGCGCGCGCCGGCGTGCGCCCGGGTGACGAAGAGATGGCGGATCTGCTGCGCCGCGCTCCGCTGCCGAGCATCGTCGTGGCCAACAAGTGTGACAGCGTCGCCGAGCTGCCCCTCGCCGCCGAGTTCCATCGGCTCGGCCTCGGCGAGCCGCTCGCCGTGTCCGCCGCCCAGGGCCTTGGCTCGGGCGACCTGCTCGACCGCATCGTCGAGCTGCTGGGCGGGCGGGATCAAATCGAGGTCGAGCCCGAGGACGACACCGTCCGGCTGGCGGTGATCGGCAGGCCCAACGTCGGCAAGTCCTCGCTGGTCAATCGCTTCCTCGGTCACGAGCGAGTGATCGTCTCCGACGTCGCGGGCACCACGCGCGACGCGATCGACATGCCGCTGCTGGTGGGAGACCGCCGGCTGATCCTCGTCGACACCGCCGGGATGCGCCGCCAGTCGAAGGTGTCGGACTCGGTCGAGTACTACACCACTCTGCGCTCGCAGCGCGCCGCCGAGCGCGCCGACGTCGCGCTGGTCGTGTGCGATGCCGGCGATGGCGTCACCGCGCAGGATCTGCGCATCGCCGAGCTGGCGATGAAGGCCGGATGCGCGACCGCGATCGTGCTCAACAAGTGGGACATGCAGGAATCCGTCGACGGCGACGCCGGCGAGCGCCTGGACCTCGAGCACGAGCGCGCGCGCGTGGCCGAAAAGCTGCGCCTGCGCCCGCGCGTGCTGACCGTCAGCGCCAAGACCGGTCGTCACGTCGCGCGGCTGCTGAGCGAGGCGATCGCGCTCGGCGACCGCATGGCCGGGCGCATCCCCACGCCGGAGCTCAATCGCTTCCTGGCGCAGGCCGTGCAGGCGCGCCAGCCGCCCGTCGGCACCCGCCGCAGCTCAGGACAGCACCGCCTGAAGCTGATCTACATGGCCCAGATCGGCGAGCGCCCGCCCCGCTTCGCGATCCAGGTCAACTCCCGCGCGCGCGTGACACGCGACTACGCCTACTTCCTGGAGAACCGCCTGCGCGCCCGCTACAAGATGGAAGGCGTGCCGCTGATCATCGATTTCGTCGAGCGCGGCCAGCGTGGTCAGCGCGGACGTGCCCGCGCCGCGTAGACTTCTGCGACTTTTCGCCAACCCGCGGCCGCGGAGCCCTGAGCCCGCCTGCCGACGACCATCCGGAGCTGATCCCGTAAGACATGACTGAGCTAACCGAGAACGAATTCCTGTTCACATCCGAGTCCGTCACGGAGGGCCATCCCGACAAGATCGCCGACCAGATCTCCGACGGCGTGCTCGATGCCGTCCTCGCCGACGAACCCTACGGCCGCGTCGCCTGCGAGACGCTCGTCAACACCGGCCTCGTGGTCGTCTCCGGCGAGATCTCGACAGAGACGTACGTCGACATCCAGGAGATCGCACGCGAGACGATTCGCGATATCGGCTACACGGATGCAGACCTCGGCTTCTCGGCGGACTCGTGCGCCGTGCTCAACGCCATCGACAAGCAGTCACCGGACATTGCGCAGGGGGTCAACCAGGCCTACGAGGCCCGCACCGACGCAAGCGACGATGACGAGCTCGACGTCGCCGGCGCCGGCGACCAGGGGATGATGTTCGGCTACGCCACCAGCGAGACAGACACGTTGATGCCACTGCCGATCTCGCTCGCGCACCGTCTCGCCGAACGCCTGGCGGCGGTCCGCAAGGCCGGCACCCTCGACTACCTGCGCCCCGACGGCAAGACCCAGGTGAGCGTGCGCTACCAGGACGGCAAGCCGGTTGAGATCGAAAAGCTGCTGATCTCCACGCAGCATCGCGACGGCGCCGAGGCGCTCATCCCCGATGATCTGTGGGAGCACGTCGTCGAGCCCATCCTGCCGGGCGAGCTCTACGACGCGCACAAGCTGCGCAGGAACTTCCTCGTCAACCCGACCGGGCGCTTCGTCATCGGCGGGCCCGTCGGCGACTGCGGCCTGACCGGGCGCAAGATCATCGTCGACACCTACGGCGGCATGGCGCGTCACGGCGGCGGCGCGTTCTCCGGCAAGGACCCATCCAAGGTCGATCGTTCCGCGGCGTACGCCTCGCGCTGGGTGGCCAAGAACATCGTCGCCGCCGGCCTGGCCGACCGCGCCGAAGTGCAGGTCGCCTACGCGATCGGCGTCGCGCACCCGGTGTCGGTGATGGTCGAGACGTTCGGCACAGAGAAGGAGGGCCGCACCCGCGGCCAGATCGCCAAGGCAGTCGACGAGGTCTTCGACCTACGCCCGGGGGCGTTCAGGGAGGAGCTCAAGCTCCACCGGCCGATCTACCAGAAGACCGCCGCCTACGGGCACTTCGGCCGCGACGACCACGACTTCACGTGGGAGCGGACCGACAAGGCAGCCGCGCTGCGCGCGGCCGTCGGCCTCTGACCGGCGCGGGCCTGAAGCCCACCGGGAGGCAAGCCAGGCCAGGACGCAGGCAGCGAAGTGTGCTCTGCACACGAGCGATCGAGGACGCCGCCTGGCGCCGCCTGTCGGTGGTCTATGGTCCGGCGGTGGGGAACACCGCTCTGATCGAGGTTGCTGAGCCCGGCGCGACGCTGGCGATCGCGCAGGTCGAGCCGATGACGACGGCCCGCGCGCTGCGCGGGCCGTTCGACTACAGGCTGCCCGAGGAGCTGCGCGGCGGCGTGGACGTCGGCTCGATGCTCGTCGTGCCATTCGGCCGCCGCCATGTGCTCGGCGTGGTCGTCGGCCTGGCCGCGAGCAGCGAGGTCGCCGAGGAGAAGCTGCTCGCGCCGCTGCGGGCGCTCGATGAAGGCCCACCCGCCCTGCCCGTGGACCTGGTCGCGCTGGCCGAATGGATCGCCGCCGAGTACTGCTCCACGCTCGCCCGCGCTCTGAACCTCGTGCTGCCACCCGGCGCCGCGCGCCGGTTGAGCGGGCGCAAGCGCCGCGCGGTCGCGCGCCCGCGCCACCTGTCGGTGGGAGTGCGCAGCCCGCACGCGCCCGAGCTCACGCTCGACCAGCAGTTGGTGCTCGCGCCACTGCTGGAGGCGTTGAGTGAGCGGCGCGGCGAGCGGCGCCTGCTGCACGGCGTGACCGGCTCCGGCAAGACCGAGGTCTATCTGCGCGCCGCGCAGGCCGCCTTGGAGCAGGGCCGCGGCGCGATCGTGCTCGTTCCCGAGATCGCGCTCACGCCGCAGATCGTCGGGCGCTTCATCGAGCGCTTCGGCGAGACCGTCGCGGTGCTGCACTCGCGCCTGACGCCAGGCCAGCGCTACGCCGAGTGGCGCCGCCTGCGCGAGGGCGAGGCACGGGTGTGCGTGGGACCGCGCTCGGCGGTGTTCGCGCCGATCGAGGATCTCGGTCTGATCGTCGTCGACGAGGAGCACGACTCCTCCTACAAGCACGAGGGCGACCCCCGCTACGACGCCCGCGACGTCGCCGCGAAGCGCGCCGAGGACTCGAGCGCGGTGCTGCTGCTGGGCAGCGCCACACCGCGCCCCGAGAGTGTGCATCGGCTGCCCGCATGCTCGCTGCCCCGGCGGGTGGACGGGCGGCCGCTGCCCGACGTGCACGTGCTCGACATGCGCGGAGAGACCCAGGGGCTGCATCCGCTCACAGCGCAGGCGCTCGCGGACGTGCGCGCCGCGCGCGAGAAGGCGATCGTGCTGCTCAACCGCCGTGGCTGGTCGAACTTCCTCTCGTGCCGCTCCTGCGGACGCGTGTGGAGCTGCCCCGACTGCGACGTCGCGCTCGTGCTGCACCGCGCCGGTGGATACCTCGCCTGTCACCATTGCGGCCACCGCGAGCGGGTGCCCGCACGCTGCAGCGACTGCTCCTCCACCGCCGTCGCCCGCCACGGCGCCGGCACCGAGCGCCTGCAGCACGATCTGGGGCAGGTCTTCGACGACGGGCGCTTCCCCGTCTTCCGCCTCGATGCCGACGTTGTCGCCGACGACGGGCAGGATGGCGTCGGCGCGGTCCTGCGCCGCTTCGAGGCAGCCGACTGCGGGGTGCTGATCGGCACGCAGATGGTCGCCAAGGGCCACGACTTCCCCGACGTCAGCCTCGGCGTCGTGCTCGACGCGGACGCCACGCTGCGCTTCCCCGACTTCCGCGCCGACGAGCGGACGTTCGCGCTCATCGCTCAGCTCGCCGGGCGTGCCGGGCGTGGCGGGCACGGACGCGTGCTCGTGCAGACGATCGCGCCCGACGCGCGCGCGATCGTGTTCGCCGCCCGACACGACTCTCACGGCTTCATCGCCGGCGAGCTGCAGCGTCGCAGCGCGCTCAGCTACCCGCCTTTCTCTCACCTGATCAGAATCGTCTGCTCCGCCGAGAAGTCAGACAGCGCGCGCGCCGCCGCCGGCGCGGTGCGCGAGGCTCTGGCGGAGCGGCTGGCGGGCGCTGGGGGTGGGGGGAACGCCGCGGAGGGGGTGACCGTGCTCGGTCCCGCTGCGCTATTTCGCTTGCGCGGGCGCGAGCGTCAGGTGTTGGTGGTGAAGGCGGGCGAGCGCCGCGGCGCCGTCGAGACGGTGGGGGAGGCCGTGCGTCGTGTTGCAGAGGCGCGGGTGCACGCAGGGGTGAACTTCAGCGTGGATGTCGACCCGCAGTAGGCGGGCGGTGAACCGGGAGGTCGAGAACGCTTCCAGCCCGCTGCGGCAGCGGTGCGAACTTGCCACAAGTTCCGGCATCTGATACCTTCTCGCGCTTCGCGGCCAACCACAGGGAGGGGTGACAGGGGTGGGGACTATCGGACGGTCTGAGGCTGGGCGGCGGGCGGGGGGTGCTGCACGTGAGTCTGCGGCCCGTGTCCTGTGTATGACCGCAGTAGTTGCCCTCTGCCTTGTGCTGACGCCTGTGAGCTTGGCGAGCGCGAGTTCGTTCACCTGGTCCGGTGGCTCCACGACGACCGAAGATTGGTCGGAAGGGGAGAACTGGGAAGGGCTGTCCCCACCAAAAGCTTCGAGCGGGATCGGGACGCTTTCGTTTCCGCGGCTCACAAGCTTTGCGTGCGAAGACGAACGGCACTACCACCCCTGCTACTTCAGCGAAAACGACATCGGCGGCCTATCAGCCGAATCGCTCCAGATCGACGACGGCGAGGACTACGAAATCTGGGGCGACGAACTCACGTTGGGGAGCGGTGGTATCAGCGCCACTCCCGGAGCTGCGGCTAGCGAAGCCACCGGCGACATCGTCGAAATGCCCCTGCATCTTGGCTCGTCGCAGGCCTGGAGCGTCGTCGGCCGCGGCGACAGCGCGTTCGCCTACAGCAACCTGCTGCTAGCCGGGAACCTCACCGGCGCCGGCAGCGCGCTTACGGTCGGCATAAGCGAAGGAGCAGGATTCTACCTCGCCGAAGATAACACCGAGGTTGGACCCGTCAAGATCGAGGGAACCGACACCGGCAAGGCGGCCGTGCTCAACGGCTTTGTCAGCTTCATCGGTGCCGATCTCAACTCCTCAGACGGACAGCCCGTGGAACTGAGCCACATCCTCTTCGAAGGCAGCGGAGAAGTCGGCCCGCTACAGACGAACGATGCCGAAGTCTACGTGGGAAGCGGCGCGGAGCCGGCTGACGGCATCGACGCGACAAGCGCAACGCTCGATCCCGCGAGCGATCTCGGGTTCGAAATCTCCGCCGCCGGTACGCAGGCGCAGGAAGCGTATTCGCAGCTGATCTCGGGCGGAGCAGTCGAACTGAATGACGCTGCGATCGAAGTGGTTGTCCACCCCCCAAAGCAGGGAGACGCGTGTCCGGCTCTGACGTCCGGACAGACCTACACTTTCGTCTCGACCACCGGCAAGCTCTCTGGCTTGTTCGCCGACGCCTCGGCGGACGGCGATGAAATTCCGTTGAGATTCGCTGAAGCTTGTTCGCCGACAACGCAGACACTGCGGATCGGCTACCGCAAGAGCGGTGTCACCCACACAGTCACCGGCACCGTGGAAGATGCGGCGACTACGAAGCAGGAAGAAGAAGCGGCGACCAGGAGACACGAAGAAGAAGCCGCCCAACAGCACGTCGAAGAATTGGCCGAACAGCACGCCGAAGAAGTCGCCAAACAGCACGCTGCAGAAGTCGCCAAACAGCACGAAGAAGAAGCGGCGGCCGCTGCGCAGAAGCTAAAGGAAGAAGAAGCTGCCACCGCCGCTGCCAAAGCGCGTCAAGAATCGGAAGCAGTTGCCGCGGCCTCCAAGAAACAGCAGGAAGAAGAAGCCGCCGCTGCAACCGCCAAAAAACACCAGGAAGAAGAAGCCGCGAAAAGCGGCGTGCTCGGCGCCAAAGAAGGCTCGCCCGATGCCAGCATCGCCAGCACGTCGCTGCACGCGAGCGCGTCGGGCGCCGTGACCATCAAGGTCACCTGCCCGGCCGGGGTCAGCAGCTGCGCCGGCACCGTGACCCTGCGCACGCTCAACGCCGTAAACGCCAGCGTGGCCGGCGCCGCGAAGAGCAAGGGCTCAGTCCTCACGCTGGCCAGTGGCTCGTTCAACGTGCCCGGTGGCGGTGTCAAGACGGTGACGCTGCATCTGTCGGCCAAGGCGCGTGCGCTGCTCGCCCGCCTGCACGTGCTGCGGGTGCGCGCGACGATCATCGCCCATGATCCCGCCGGTGGGGCGCACACCGGGCAGACGGTCGCCACGCTGCGCGCGGCCAAGTCCAAGCACGGCAAAGGCTGAGCCGCGCGACCGCCCGTGCCTGTGCGCGCAATTCCGGCCGGTTGCAGCGCGCGAGGCGGGCTCGGCGATGCTCGTCGGCTGTGGCTGTACGGCGCGGTCGCGCTGTGCGCGCTCCTATTCACATTCACCCCCAGCGTGCGCGCCGCCGAAGCCTTGGGAGGGATCGAAGGGCAGGTCACAGCAGCCCCGACGCGCGCTCCCGTGCAGGGGATCGAGGTCTGTGCGATCACCACCAACTTCGAACTCCTCGGCGAAGAAGAAAGCGAATACCAACACGTCTTCGCCTGCACGAAGACCGGGGCCGACGGTGAATACAAGGTCACGGAACTCGACCCGGGAACGTACTACGTTGACTTCGTCGCCACGGCGGCGAGCGGGTTGAACTACCTCCCTCAGATCTACGACGACAAGCTCGAGCTCAGCGAAGCGACTCAGGTGACGGTGACCGCCGAAAAGGCCACTCCCGAAATCGATGCGGAACTCTCCCCGGGGGGCGAGATGGCTGGCACCGTGACCGACGCCCTCACGGGGGCGCCCGTCGGTGGCGCGATCGTCTGTGCGCTCAAGGCCGGACCCACGGGGTCTGAACCAGTTGGCTGCGCGATCGCCGAAGCGAACGGCGAATACACGATTCGTGGGCTACCGACCGGTAGCTACAAGCTCGGCTTCCTGGCACCAGGCTTCGAAACGGAGTATTACAAGGACAAGACCTCGGAAGCCGAAGCGGAAGTCCTCTCAGTTACCGCGCCACAGCTGATATCGGGAATCGACGAGACATTGGCGCCTGGCGAGCCTGGGCCCTCCGAAACGGGCTCCACGTCGCCCACGTCCGGCTCGCCGACCGCCAAGCTGCCCGGTGCGAGCGGCACTCAGTCCTCCTCCGCACCAGAGACGACCGTGTCGCTCATCGGTACCCGTATATCCGTCGTGCGCAACGGTGACGCGATGGTGAAGCTCGCATGCAGCGACGCCGCCGCCTGTAGCGCCAGACTGATTCTCGAGGCGCGAAGGCTCGTGAAGGTCAACGGCAAGAAGCTCCTGCGCACCGTCACCATCGGCAAGAGCGCGATTCTCTCGATCGGCGCGGGCAAGCGGCTGACCGCGACGATCCAGCTCGACTCCGCGGCACGCAGGCTGCTGCGCGCCCATCACGGACAGCTGCAGGTGCATCTCACGCTCGCGACACTGGGAGGTAAACAGGACGACAGGGTGGTGCTCGTCGAGCAAAAGCGCCGCGGTAGCAGGTAGCGCTCAGCGTTTGCGGTCGCGAGCGGTGTGCGCTGGGCGAATCGTCACGGTCGTTTGCGCTGTGTGTGTCGCGCCTGCTGGGTCACGGGCGAAAATGGTCGCGCGTGCGCGCAGCAAATGGGCACGGGCTAGGAGCGTGCGAGCCTTCGCCGACAACTGCAGCTTGACCCTCCTCACCCGCCCTCCTGCGACTCTGAACGGGCAGGCGGCAAGGGTCAGGATCGAGACCTTCGCGTTGTTCGTCGACCCGTGAGCGCTTACGCCGGCACTGACCGCGCTGAGCGTTCTCAGCGTCACCGTGCCCGCACAGCTGCTCTCCGCCGCCGGGCAGCTCACCTCGACGATCACCGTGCCGGACGAGCTCGCGGTCAGCGAGGTGCTCGCGAGCTCGGCATCCGGAGCCGGCGGATTCTTGCGAGCCTGAGAAGCCGACACTCCTTGGGCCGGCGAGCTCGAGGTCTCCTGGCCAGTCGAGGCTCCGTCATCACCCGGAGTCAGGGGTTGCAGTGTCGTGGGGAGTTGCGTCGTGAACGTCTCGTCGCTGCCGACACTGGTGCCGCCCGGGTTCGTGGCGAGGACTCGGAAGTGGTAGGTGGTACCTGCGGTGAGTCCTGTGAGTGGTGCGGCCACCGCGACCGGACTGCTCCCAGAGCCCGGCGGTGGGCTGCACGGCGCGCTGAGCCCATACGAGGTCGTTGTGCCGTATTCGAGCCAGCATTTGCTGACCTCTGCGCCGTTGGGGTTCACGGTTGCGCTCACCGTCGCTGAGGTCTGTGTCATCGTCGACGCCCGGCCGGTGAGCACCGTCGGCGGGTCGGGCGGTGTCGTGAACGTCTGAGGAGCGCCTTTTGCTTCACCTGCCGCGTTCTTCGCTACCACCTCGTAGCCATAGCGTGTGTTGGGTTCGATGTTCAGGTTGGCGTACGAGGTGGCCAGAGTGATGCTTACGCGTTCCGCCACCGTGCTCGCAGGTAGGTTTCCCTTGGCGATGACCACGTCGCTGATGCATTCCATCGGGGCCGGGCACGGGTGGGAGAGCAGGATCTCGTATTCCGTCGGCAGGCCTTCGGGGTTGATCTGCGCTTCGAGTGTCGCGTTGTCTTGGGTGATCTGTGACGCAGACTCGTTGTTGATAGCCGGCTGTGTGCCGAGTGCGAGCGTCGTGAACGTCCTGTCGTTGCCCTCGCTCGTGCCGAGCCCGTTGGTCGCGACGACGCGGAAGTGGTAGGTCGTGTCCGCGGCCAGGCCGGTGGGGGATGCGGACACAGCCACTGGGCCGCTGCCCTGCCCCGGTGAGGGGCTGCACGGAACGGTGACCCCGTAGGAGGTCGTTGTGCCGTATTCGAGCTCGCACGAGCTGACTTCGCTGCCATCGGGGTTCACCGTGGCGTTGAGCGTCGCGCTGGCCTGCGTGATCGAGGACGCCGGCCCCGTCACCACTGTCGGCGCGCTCGCGGGAGCCGTGAAGGCCGCGATCCCGTCGGGCGTCCCGACCCCCGTGGGCCCGTCGTAGCCCGTGCGGGCCAGGCAGATCGCCTCGGAGGAACAGCTCCTTTCGCCCTCTTCTGCCGGCGTGCACCCCGACAGGCCCGTCACTTCGTCGAATGGCGCCAGGCATTCGCCGTTGGATCCCACCGTCACGTCATGCAGCGATTCGGCCGAGTCGCCCTCGTTCTCATACAGCGTCTTCGCGGGGTATTCGACGCCGCGCGCCCCGCCGGCGAGCGCGTACGTCGCCGCGATCAGCGGCGTGGCGAGGCTGGTGCCGCCGATCATGCACCAGTGCAGCACGTGGATCACGTCGTCTTCTTCGTAGGCGTACTCGCAGTCGGGGCTGGAGTCGCGCACCGCCACGCCCGTGTACGGGTCGGCGTCCGCGGAGACGTCCGCGACTGCGCGCTCATCGCCGCAGCCGACGTCCGACCAGTCAGACACGCTCTGCTGCCAGGGCTGCGCGGTGAACTGGACGCTGCAGCCGCCTCCGCCGGCGCCGTACCCTTCCTTGAAGCCTTCTTCGCTTTCACCGCCGTCGTTCCACACGGTCTCGCCGGCCCATTCGCCGTCAGATCCGAGCTGCAGGCTGGTGCCGCCCACCGCCACCACCTGAGGCGAGGACGCCGGGAAGTTGGCGTACGGCACCGGCGGTTCTTCGAGCCAGTTGCGGTAGCCGCGGTCGCCGGCCGCCGCGGCGATGACGATGCCGGGGTGGTTGAACGCGGAGCTGTCTTCCGTGCACCCGAGGCCGGCGACGCATTCGGGGCCGGCCCACGAGTTGGAGATCTCGTCGACCCCGAGTCGCGCCGCGGATTCCTCGGCGGTCTCCAGATCCGCGTACGTCGGCGATTCGGCCTCGACGAGCACGATGTGGCAGTTCTCGCAGACCCCGTGGGCTGTCTCGATGTCGAGAGATATCTCCACGCCCCACCCCTCAGCTTCTTCCACGAGGTAGCAGGCTTCTTCCTGTGCGAGCGTCGGGAATCTCCGTTTCTCGCCTTCTCTGCAGAGCGCTTCCGCGTTCGTAAGCTCTATCTGGGTCTGCGGGAACGGCAGGTTCGCGGCCCCGCCTTCCTGGTTGACCTTCTTGAAGCAGCCGCTCGCCTCCGTGCATTCGGGGAGACCAAATTCCTTGGAGTAGGCCGCCAGGTCCGCTTCGGCCGTGAGGTCGTTGTAGGCGTCGACCAGCGCGATCGTCTGCGTGCCCGCCGCGCTCGTCGGCAGCTGGTAGGCACTGTGCAGGTTCTCAGGCGAATAGCCGAAGTCGCCCGCCACCGCCGAGGGCGCAGCGGACGCGTGAGCGGCGCGCGCGATCCCCAGCGGATGGGTGTGCGCGCGGGCTTGCGCCGTGCGCGCCACCAGCTGCAACGCGAGGCATCCGGCGCGAGCGCGGGTCGGCGAAGCGCACATGGCGCGGACGGTGTAGTCCGAGCGCGGCAGCCGCGGGAGCGTGCCCGCGGCCACAGCCTCGCCCGAGAGCAGAGCCAGTCCAACGACGATCGCGATCGCTACCAGGCCGCAGACGCGGCGCCTCCGTGTCCTCATCGCTCGCAATTGTCCCCGATTCGCGCTCGAATTGGGACGGCTGGTCGGTTTGATTCACAACGTCGGTCGCCAGGAGGCGGCTGCCGACGAGCGCATCGGCCGGCAGGAGACGCCAACTGCGACGACAGCGCGCACACGGATCGCGCCGCTGCTCATAAACTCAGGTGGAGATGGCCACACAGGACGACACAGCCACGCAGGATGACGCCGCCGACAGGCAGGACGCCTCGCTGGAGTTCCCCGCGCCGACCTCCGAGGAGGCCGACGTCGAGGTCGAGCGCGAGCAGGACGCGCCGGAGCCCGCAGAGCTGGACCCAGAGACGCGCGCGCGCCGCGATGCGGCGCTGCGCCACGTGCGCAAGTTCGGCGATCCGGTGCTGCGCGCGACAGCGCTGGCGGTCGAGCGCTTCGACGCGGACCTGCAGGCCGAGGTCGCGCGCATGGGGGAGCTGATGCACGACGCGCTCGGGGTCGGCCTCGCCGCCACCCAGCTCGGGGTGCTGCATCGCGTGCTCGTCTACAAAGCCTATGCCGACGATCCGCTGACCGCGCTCGTCAACCCGATCGTCGAGTGGTCGAGCGAGGAGCTCGAGACGGGAGAGGAGGGATGCCTCAGCCTGCCCGGCGTGCATGTGGAGGTGGAGCGCGCCGCGCGGGTGCGGGTGCGCGCACACGACGAGACCGGCAACGAGCTGGAGATCGAGGCAGAGGGACTGGACGCCCGCGTGATCCAGCACGAGGTCGACCACCTCAACGGCGTGCTGATCCTCGATCGCATCTCGCGCCAGGCGCGCAAGGAGGCGATGCGCGCGATGCGCGAGGCGCACGCTGAAGGGCACACCCCGATGGGCGCAGGCGGGCAGGCGACCCCGGACGCCGCTTAGCGGCGCCCGCCGCAGGGCCAGGGCGTTGAGCACAGCCTTCCTCGGCACATCCGAGTTCGCCGCCGCGATCCTCGAGCGCCTGGCGCGCAGCGACGCCCACCGCCCCGCGCTGGTGATCACGCGCCCCGACCGCCCGAGCGGTCGCGGCAGACGCCTGAGCTCGCCGCCGGTCGCCGCCAGCGCGCGCTCTCTCGGGATCGCGCTGCAGCAGCCGCCGAGCGTCAACGACCCACAGGCCAGGGAGCAGATCACGCTGGCGCTCGCAGCAAGCGCCTCCGAATCCGGCGCGGCGGGCGCCGGCTCGGTCGCGGGCGGCCCGTCGCACACGCTCATAGTGTGCGCGTTCGGCGCCTTGATCAAGGAGCCGCTGCTGTCCGAATACGAGATCCTCAACGTCCATCCCTCGCTGCTCCCGCGCTGGCGCGGGGCCGCGCCGATCGAGCGGGCGATCATGGCCGGCGACGAGCGCACGGGCGTATCGATCATGCGGCTGACAGCCGGCCTGGACAGCGGCCCGGTGTGTCTCGCCAGCGCCGAGCCGATCCGCGCGGAGGACACCTACGGCTCGCTTGCCGCGCGCCTGTGCGAGCTGGGCGGAGAGCTGCTCGTGCGCGCGCTCGATGAGGCCCCGCCGTTCGTGGAGCAGCCGCGGGACGGCGTCACCTACGCCGAGAAGATCGCCGCCGCCGATCGCCTGCTCGACCCCGCCAGGCCCGCGCGCGAGCTGGAGCGCGTCGTGCGCGCGCTGCACCCGCACATCGGCGCCCGTGTGGCGCTGGCCGACGAGACGCTGCTGGGGGTGCACCGCGCGGCGCTCGTGGACGACGCCGCGGACGGCGCACCTGGCCTGAGCGAGCGTGACGGACGCGTGCTGCTCGTCTGCTCGCCGGGTGTGCTCGAGCTCCTGAGCGTGCAGCCGCCGGGCGGGCGCGCGATGGACGCCGCCGCGTATCTACGCGGTCACGGGCTGCCCGGGCGCCGGTAGCCGGTGACGTAGGGCGGAGGCTCGAGGCCCGGGCGCAGGCGTCCGTCGGCTTCGGGTGAGCCCGCGCTGCTGGCCAGCGGGATCACGCCCGCCCACGCCCCCAGCGCGTAGTCCTCCTCGTCGTCCACCGGCCCGCCGCTGCGGACCTTCGCGGAGGCCTCGTCGATCGGGATCGCGAGCACGGAGGTAGCCGCGAGCTCGTTGTCCGTGGGCGCGCGCACGTCATCCCAGCGGCCGGGCACGATGTGCTCCACCACCGCTCGCAGCGCCGTGCGCTTCTCGTCGGGGTCCTCGACGACCGTGGCGCGCCCGATGAGCATCGCCGAGCGGTAGTTGGCCGAGTGGTGCATCGCCGAGCGCGCGAGCACCAGCCCGTCGATCACTGACACCGTCAGGCATGCCGGAGCGCCGGCCGCGAGCGCCCGCAGCGTGCGGCTGGCGGTCGAGCCGTGGCAGTAGACGAGGTCTCCGCTGCGCGCGTGCAGCGTGGGGATCACCAACGGCTGGCCCTCCGCGTCGACGATGCCCAGATAGGCGATCAGCGCCTCGTCCAGGATCGCGTCGATCACGCTGCGGTCGTAGCTGCCGCGTTCGCGCTTGCGACGCAGCCGCACGCGCTCGGAAGGGGGTGGAGCGCTGTTTGCGCCGGCCGGCGGCTGGGTGGACATGTCGTCCTCCTCTCTGCAGATCTGGATATCTGTAATAGTACAGATCAATGTCTGAGCTGAAACAGTATCGGATCAAGGCGGCGAGCGCAGCGGAGCTGGTGCGCGGCATCGAGACGGGGGTAGCCACCGGCGCGCTCACGCCCGGCCAGCGCCTCCCGTCCGTACGCCGCCTCGCCGTGGAGGTCGGGCTCAGCCCCGCCACCGTCGCCGCCGGCCTCGCGGAGCTGCGCCGGCGCGGGGTCGTGCTCAGCGAGCCGCGGCGCGGCACGCGCGTCGGGCAGGGCCCGCCGATCGGTGCCTCGCGCGCCCCGCTGCCCGTGCCCCTCGGTGCGCGCGAGCTCTCACGCGGCAACCCCGACCCGGCGCTGCTTCCCGACCTCGCCGCCGCTCTGCGCCGCTGCGAGCTGCCGGCGCGCCTGTACGGCGAGGCACAGGCGCTGCCCGAGCTGCTGGAGCTGGCGCGCGAGCAGCTGCGCGCGGACGCCATCCCTGGCGAGAGCCTGTGCATCGTCAGCGGCGCCATGGACGCGATCGAGCGCGTGCTCGGGGCTCACCTGCGCCCGGGCGACCGCGTCGCGGTCGAGAACCCCGGCTACGCCGCCCTGTATGACCTGCTGCGCGCGCGGGGGCTGATCCTCGAGCCGGTCGCGCTCGACGATCAAGGAATGCTCCCCGCCGAGCTGCACGCCGCGCTCGAGCGGGGCGCCGTCGCCGCCGTGCTCACGCCGCGCGGCCAGAACCCCACGGGCGCCGCCCTCGACGCCGGACGCGCCCGGGAGCTGAGCGGGGTGCTCGCCGAGTTCCCCCACACGCTGCTGATCGAGGACGACCACCTCGGGCCGGTGGCGGGCTGCGAGATGCACTCCGTTCTGAGCGAGGACGCCCATCCGACGCACTGGGCGGCCACGCGCTCGGTCGCCAAGGCGCTCGGGCCCGACCTGCGCCTCGCGGTGCTCGCGGGCGACGCCCACACGATCGCCCGTGTCCAGGGGCGCCAGCAGTGCGGGCCCGGCTGGGTCAGCCACATCCTGCAGACGCTCGTGCTGGCCCTGTGGAGCGACCCCGACGTGGCCGAGCGCGTGGCAGGCGCGAGCGCCACGTACGCGCGCCGGCGCGAGCGGTTCCTGGCGTGCCTGGCCAGCGAGGGAGTGGCCGCGCACGGAGCGTCCGGCCTGAACGTGTGGATCCCCGTGCACGAGGAAGCGGGGACCGTCGGCGCGCTGATGCAGCGCGGCTGGGTGCTCGCGCCGGGGGCGCCCTACCGCCTGCCCGGCAGCCAGCCGGGCGTGCGCGTCACCACTGCGACGCTCACCGGGCAGGAGGCCGGGCGCCTGGCGCACGATCTCGCCCAGGTCCTCGCACCGAGCGGCCTCAGCCGCAGCGGATAGCCGATCATGCCTATCGTGTCCAGCCTACCCACGGCGTCGATCGCACCCGCGCGCCGCTGCGCGTACACCGTCCTGCGCCGGGTGTTCGAGCGCGGCGCCTACGCCGACCGTGCGCTCACCGCCGAGGCCGCGCGACTCGATCCGCGCGACCGCGCCCTGGCGATGCGCCTGGCCTACGGCGCCGTCCAGCGCCGCGGCACGCTCGACCATCTCATCGAGCAGCTCAGCGAGCGCCCCGTCGCGGCGCTCGACCCGCCGCTGCTGGGCGCGCTCAGGCTCGGGCTCTACGAGCTGCTTTACCTGCGCGGCGCCCCCGACTACGCCGTCGTCGCCGACGCCGTCGAGCTCGCCAAGGCGCACGGCCGCGGCCACGGTCTCGTCAACGCCGTGCTGCGCCGCGCCGCGCGCGAAGGATCCGACGGGCTGCTCGCGGCGCTGGGCGACGACACGCCGCAGCGGGCCGCGATCAAGCACTCCCATCCCGAGTGGATCGCCCGTCTGTGGTGGGAGTCGCTCGGAGCCGAGCGGGCGCGGGCGCTGATGGCCGCCGACAACGAGCCCTCGGAGCTCGCGCTGCGGGCGAACACGCTCGTCACCGACGCCTCCGCGCTCGCCGCCGAGTTGCCGGTGGGCGCGCACCTCGACCCGGCCATTCCCGAGGCCGTGGTGCTCGACGAGCCGTTCGACGCGCACGACTCGCCGCTGTGGCAACGGGGGGCGTTCCACGCGCAGTCGCGCGCGGCGATGCTCGTCGCGCGCGCACTCGATCCGAGCCCCGGGGAGCGGGTGCTCGACCTGTGCGCCGCTCCCGGCGGCAAGACCACGCACCTGGCGGCGCTCATGCGCGGCAGCGGCGAGGTGCTTGCCGTCGAGCGCAACCCGCGGCGGGCCGGCAGCCTGGTGCGCACCGCGCGGCGGCTGCACGCGAGCAACGTGCGCGTGGAGCTCGCCGACGCTGAGCTGGCGCGCCCGAAGGGGCCGGTGTTCGACCGCGTGCTCGTCGATCCGCCCTGTTCGGGCCTCGGCACGCTGCAGTCGCGGGCCGATCTGCGCTGGCGCGCGAGTCCCGACGCGATCACGGAGATGGCGGGCGCGCAGGCGCGGATCCTCGCCGCCGGAGCCGGCGCCCTCCGTCCGGGTGGCGTGCTTGTCTACTCTACGTGCACGATCTCTCCGACTGAGAATGAGCGCCTGATCGCTGCCTTCCTGGACTCCCACCCCCAATTCGGTCTCGACGATCTAGCCGGCACAGCGGGCGCGCAGGCGCCCCCGGATGGAGCTGGCATGCTGCTGACGCTCCCGCACCGTGACCGCACCGCGGGCTTCTTCATCGCGCGTCTGCGCAGGGCGTGAGTGGTGGAGGGCGAGCCCGAGACGTCTGCCAGGTCGGGGATCGACCTTGGGCCGAAATGCCCCGACTGCGGCGAGCCATGGCTGCGCCCGACGAACCTGCCCGGGCGCTACCGCTGCGTGTACTGCCTGCACCGCTTCGAGCTCACCTCCGTGTGTCCCAACTGCGGTGAGCACTCCACGATCGTCAGGATGTCCTCCACCGCGATCATGAAGTGCAACAACTGCGGCGATTCGATGTTGCAAGCCGTATGAGCGAATCTGCGCGTGAGCTGCTGGGCGGGGTGCGCGTCGCGCCGTCGATCCTGTCGGCCGACTTCGGGCGGCTGCGCGAGCAGGTGCTGGAAGTGCTGGCGGCGGGCGCGCGCATCATCCACGTCGACGTCATGGACGGGCACTTCGTGCCGCCGATCACCGTCGGCCCGCTGATCGTGGCGGCGCTCGCCGACGCCGTGCACGACGCCGGCGCCATGCTCGAGTCGCATCTGATGATCGAGCGTCCCGAACGCCACGCGCTCGAGTTCGTCAAGGCGGGCGCCGACTCGGTCACCTTTCACGCCGAGGCCACGCCCCATGTCGCCTACACGGCGAACCTGATCCGCGAGTCGGGCGCGTGCGTCGGCCTGGCGATCAACCCCGGGACCGCCGTGGGCGCCTTCGCGGAGGTGACGAAGGCGATCGACCTCGCGCTGTGCATGACCGTGAACCCGGGCTGGGGCGGGCAGCCGTTCATCGCGCACTCACTCGACAAGCTCCCGCGCGTGCGCGCGCTCGTCGGCGCCGGCGTGGCGGTCGAGGTCGATGGTGGCATCGAGCCGCTGACCGCGCCCTCGTGCCTGGAGGCCGGCGCCAACGTGTTCGTCGCCGGCTCGGCGATCTTCTCCGCCGCGGAGCCCGGCGAGGCCTACCTGGCGATCGCCGCGTCCGTCGACGCCGCCGACGCCGCCTCGGACTGAAGCGAGCCCCACCCGCCCGCGCGCGAGCCGCGGCGGTACAGCGCCGCGAGCATCAGCGCCAAAAGCGCGGTCGCGCCCGCGTAGCCGATCTCCGCGCGCAGCAGCTGTTCGCCCACCGGCGCGAGCAGCATCCACACCAGGAACGCGACCGCCGCGCACCCCCAGCACCCGGCGGCGGCGCGTGCGCGGTCGCGCGCGAGCGCCGCCTGGTTGAGCGCGCCGGAGGTCAGGTGCAGGCCCATGCCGACGCCGATCAGCGCCAGGCCGAAGCGGTTGTAGCTGAACACCTGCCCGAAGAACACGTGCTCCAGCGCGAACGGGCCGATCACGAGCAGGCCGAGCGACACCGCCGCGGCGAAGCCCGCGATCGCGAGGATCGTCACGCGGATCGCGCGCGCGAACGCGTCGTGTCCCGCCGTCGCCTCCAGGCCCGTCAGGTGGGGCAGCAGCGAGGTCTGGATCGCCTGGAAGAGCTGCAGCGGCGCGCGCGCGATCAGCAGCACGTTGAAAACGATGCCCGCCAGCACGCCGTTGTGCGAGGTCGCATCGACGGTCAGCACCGCCGCGTTCAGCAGCGTCTGCTCGGACAGCATGATGCTCGACACCCACACCGCGAAGCCGCCGCCACGACGCAGCGACAGCCGCTCGTCCGGAGCGGCCGTCTCCTGGACGCCGTGGCGGGCGGGCCTGGCTTTCGCGAACGCCGCCGGCACCACCACCAGCGACACGAACGGCGCCGCGGCGATGCCCAGCGCCACCGCCGTCTGCCCGCTGGCGATGCCCAGCGCGACCGCGATCGCGAAGCTGATGCGCGAGGTCGACTCCATCAGCACCAGCCCGCCGAACAGGCCGAAGCGCTGGTGGCCGGCCAGCCAGCCGCGCGCGAAATAGCTCGCGGCGTACGCCAGCGTGCCCACCACCAGCACGTCGTACAGGGCCTGCTGGCCTTCGAAGACGTGGTTGACCAGCTCGCCGTGCAGCGCCAGCGCGACCGCCAGGAAGATCAGCGCGAAGCTCGCCTGGATCAGCATCGGCACGCGCAGCGTGTGCTCCTCGCTGCCGCGTGCGCGGCGTTCGGCGATCGTGCGTGAGAGCAGCTGTTCGATCGGCCGATAGATCACCGAGATGATCACGAACATCACCGACCACAGGACGTCCAGGCGCTTGGCCGAGTCTTCGCCGAGGACGTGGCTGGCGATCGAGAAGTACGCGAACGTCAAAAGGCCCGTCGAGGCGATACCGAGCGACAGGATCCGCGCCCCGGCGCCATAGGAACGCTGGCCGGCGCGATACGGCGTCCTCGGTCGCTCGCGTGCGGAGCACGCCACGCTCCCTGCGTCCTTGTCTCGCTTGACCATCGTCCCTATGACGGGTCTTTAGAGGCGGACAAGCAACATCGTCCAGGGGAACGGCGAGCGGACCTCGAGCACCTGGCCGTGGCGGGAGAGCAGCTTCACGAATGCCCCCCGGGACCAGTGGTTGAGGTGGCCCGGGGTGTTGCCGAGCGCCGGCCAGTACGCGCCGCGCGCCATGTTCAGCATCCGCCACAGCGGCTCGTGCGGCACCGACACGAGCAGGTGGCGCTCCGCGCAGCGCGCCATCTCGGCGACCGTGTGCTCCGGGTCGGGCACGTGCTCGAGCACCTCGATCGCGCTCGCCAGGTCGAACTCGGCGTCCGCGAACGGCAGGTCCCCCTGCGGGGACGATGTCGCCGCCTCCATCACGCGGTACTCGAGGTTCGGCGCCTGGCGCTCGGCCCAGCCCGCCTGGATCGACTGCTCCTCGAGGTCGATGCCGACCACGCGCGGCGGGGCGTCCGGGTCGCGCGCGGCGAGCCGCTGCGCCCAGCGGTGCACGAGCACCCCCTCGCCGCAGCCCACGTCCAGCAGCGAGCTCGGCGCCGCCAGCTCGAACAGCTCGTCCAGGTCGCGCTCGAAGCGCGCCATCAGCCGCCGCACCACGGCGTTGCTCGAACCGTACTTGTCGTAGGTGTTGCCGGTGACGACGCCGTCCTCGGAGACGGTCACGCCGCTCACAGTCGCACCGCCTCGCCGGGGCGCTCCGCCGCATCGCCGGGTTCGTAGTGCGAGGGCTCGACCTCGAGCTGCAGCTCGATCCGCCGCACGCGCTCGAACGTCCGCTGCGTCATCACCCGCTGGGCCGCAAGCAGGTCTCCGATGACACCCAGCGCCCACAGCACGACGGCGGCGATGAACAGCACCGCGCCGAGGATCAGCGACTGCACGTGGCCCTTGCCGCTGCCTTCGGCGTAGGCGACGACGAAACGGATCCACACGCCCACCGCCGCCAGGCCGATCAGCAGCGAAAGGCTCCAGAACACCCGCAGCGGCTCGTACTGGGCGTATATGCGGAAGATCGACACGGCGTTGCGCCGCACGTAGGCGCCCATCGACGGGAACAGGCGCGACTCGCGCGTCTTCGGATTGGTGCGCACCGGCACGTGATCGATCGCGACGAGCAGCTTTCCCGCCTGGATGATCGTCTCCAGCGTGTACGTGAACTTCGACACCACCATCATCTGGATGGCCGCCTCGCGGTTGTACGCGCGAAAGCCCGACGTCGTGTCCGGCACCGACGTCGAGGAGGCCTGGCGCACGACCCACGAGCCGAGCCTCTGCAGCACCTTCTTCACCGGCGAGAAGTGCTCGATGCCGCCCACCTCGCGGTCGCCGACGACCATGTCCGCGCGCCCGGCGACGATCGGCGCCACGAGCCTGGCCACGTCCGGGCCGTAGTACTGGTTGTCGGCGTCGGTGTTCACGATCACATCCGCGCCGAGCTTCAGCGCGGTGTCGATGCCCGCCTGGAAGCCCGCGGCGAGGCCCTTGTTGTTGGTCAGGCGCACGAGGTGATCGACGCCGTGCGCGCGCGCCACCGCTACCGTCTCATCGGTCGAGCCGTCGTCGATGACGAGCCACTCAACCACGTCGAAGCCCTCCAGCTCGCGTGGCAGGTCCGCGAGCGTCTGCGGCAGCTGCTCGGCCTCGTTGAAGCAGGGGATCTGGATGATGAGCTTCACGGCGATCAGGTTAGTGTCCCTCGACGCAAGATGGATAGCGCGATGCTCACCCGGCTGGAGCCGGGCTCGATTCGACTGGCGCGGCTGCGCGCGGTGCCGGCCAGGACGTGGGCGCGCCTGGGCTTCGCGGCGATGTGCGTGGGCGCGCTGATCGGCTACTTCGCGTTCCCCACGTATCCCACCTACGACTCCTTCTACGCCCTGCTGTGGGGCCGCGACCTGCTGCATCTGCACCTGCCCGACTTCAGCGTGTACCGCGCCCCGACGGAGCATCCGCTGGCGATCGCCTTCGGGGCGCTCTGCTCGATCTTCGGCCAGGGCGGCGCGCGGCTGATGGTGCTCGGCTCGATCGTCTCGTTCGTGGCCGCCGTCGCGGGCATGTACCGGCTCGGACGCCTGTGCTTCGGCCCGGTGGTCGGGCTCGTCGCGGCGCTGCTGCTGCTGAGTCGCTTCTTCATCGAGAACCTCGCCGCGCAGGGCTACCTCGACATCTCCTACGTGGCGCTGATCGTGTGGGCGGTCGCGCTGGAGGTCGAGCGCCCCCGCCGCGGGACGCTCGTCTTCCTGACGCTCGCCGCCGCCGGGCTGCTGCGCCCGGACGCGTGGGTGCTCAGCGGCGCCTACTGGCTGTGGTGCTCGTGGCGGGCCGACAACCGCACCCGGCTGAGATATCTGGCGCTGGCGGCGATCGCGCCGTTGGTGTGGGCGGGGTTGGATGCGATCGTGACGGGCAACCCGCTTTACTCGCTGACCGCCACCGCCGGCCTGGCCTCCGAACTGGAACGCACCCAGGGGCTCACCAGCGTCGTCGGCTCGCTGTGGACCTACGGCGTGCGCATTGACAAGCTGCCGGTGCTGCTCGGCGGCTTTCTCGGCGTGCCGCTGGCGGTGTGGATGGCGCCGCGACGGGCGCTCGCGCCGCTGGTCGCGCTGGTCGTGCTGATCGGCGTGTACCTCGCCGAGGGCGCCGTCGGGGCGTCGGTCGTCGACCGCTACCTGCTGGGCGCCGCCACGGCGCTGCTGCCCTTCTGCGCGCTCACCGTCGGCGGCTGGGCGATGCTCGAGCCCGGATCCAGGCTGCGGCGGGCGTGGATCGCCGGGGCGGTGGTGCTGGTGGCATACGGAGCGGTGTCGGCCGCGAGCACGCTCAGCCTGTCCAGCCTGCGCACGACGCTCGCCGAGCACGATGACTTCCACGTGGCGCTCGCATCCGCTCTGCGCGCGCCCGTGGTCACAGTGGAGCTGCGGCGCTGTCCGCTGCTGTCGCTGCCCGACAACAAGCTGATCCCCGACGCACGCTGGATCCTCGATACCGCCGGGCAGCGGAACATCGTCGCGCGCAGCCAGGCCCAGGACGACGCCGAGAGGGGAGCGCCCGCTTTGGAAGAGCGCATCCGCGCGGGCAGCGTGGCGGTCTACCCGCTCGGCGACGCCGTGTTCATCGACGCGATCGCCGACCCCGGCGACCAGCCCGAGATCGAGGTTCCGATGAGCGGCTTCACGCGTATCTACACGAACCGCTTCTACGCGGTCTATGGCAACTGCTGAGCCAGCCGCGCACGCGGGCGCCGAGCCGACGCTCACGCGGGGCCCCGGCGGTGGCCCCGAGCGGACGCGCCGATGGGTATGGGCGGGCCTCTCGGTGGTGCTGGCCGGCGGGCTGGGCCTGCGCCTGTGGGGCATCGGGCAGGGATTGCCCTACGTCTACAACGTCGACGAGTACGAGCACTTCGTGCCGATCGCGGTCGAGATGTTCGCCAAGGGGACGCTCGACCCGCACTACTTCGCCAATCCGCCGGCGCTCACGTACGTCCTGCACTTCCTGTTCGACCTGGCCTACGGCGGCCCGCACGGCGTCGAGCGGGCCTTCGCGCTGCACCCCGGCGAGGTGTTCACGCTCGCGCGCGTCGCCGTCGCCGTGCTCGGCACGCTGGCGCTGTGGCTGGTGTACCTGACCGGCGCACGGCTGTTCAATCGCGCCGTCGGCCTGCTCGCGGCGGCGATCGAGGCGGTCGCGTTCCTGCCCGTCTTCTACGGCCACATGGCGCTCAACGACGCGCCCACGCTGGCGCCGCTGACGCTGTCGCTGCTGGGGAGCGCGGGCGTGCTGCGCAAAGGCCGCGCCCGCGACTACGCGATCGCGGGCATCGGGCTGGGGCTGGCGTGCGCGAGCAAGTACACCGCCGGGATCGTGCTCGTCCCGCTGGCGGTGGCGATCGCCGCCTGCTACCTCGAGTCCAGGCCCGCCAGCCCGCGGGCGGCCGGCAGGCGTGCGCTTGGCGGGAGCGCGCTCGCCGGCGCGTGCGCGCTGGCGGCCTTCCTGATCGCCAACCCGTACGCGCTCCTGGACTTCCACAGCTTTCACGCCGAACTCGTCCACCAGCAGACGCTGTCGGGTGAATCCCAGGGCAAGCTCGGCGCGCCCAAAGACGGCGGCCTGGCCTACTACCTGTGGTCGTTCACGTGGGGCCTTGGCTGGGGGCCATCGCTGGCGGCGCTCGGCGGCGCGCTGACGGTGTGGCGCTGCCAGCGCCGCCTCGGCTGGCTGCTCGTTCCGGCCGCGCTGCTGTTCATCGCGTTCATGAGCCTGCAGGGACGCTACTTCGGGCGCTGGCTGCTGCCGATCTTCCCCGTCGCATGCCTGCTGGCGGCCTGCTTCGTGGTGCAGGTGATCGGCTGGTGCGGGCGCGCGCTGAACGGGTCCGGGCTGCGCGCCGCGCTGACGACGCTGTTCGTGGTGGCGCTGCTCGTCCAGGGGGTCGTCTACAGCGTGCACTCGGGCCTCGTGCTCTCGCGCGCGGACACCCGCAACCTCACGCGCACGTGGATGCTCGCGCACATACCGGCGGGCGCGAGGATCGTCGCCGAGCCCGTCGAGCTGGAGGAATGGGCGCGCGAAGTCGAGCCGGGGACCGCGACGGTGTCCAACCCCTACCGCTGGCAGCTGTATCCGGTGCTGTACCGGCGCGTCAGCGCAAGCGGCGCGATCGCGCCGGATTTCATCAAGCCCCCCGTCGGGCTCGAGAACTATGAGACGACGCTGTACCCGGCCCTGATCGACTTCTACGAGCGCGAACACTACTGCTGGGTGATCACCGGCTCGACCGAGTCCGGGCGCGCGTTCGCCGACCGCGGGGCGGTCCCCGGCGCGATCGCCTACTACCGCAAGCTGGCCCGCGACGGCGAGGTCGTCTACCGCGCCTCGCCATATGGACAGGGACAGGCGCCGGTGGCGTTCGGCTTCGACTGGAGCTTCGACTACTACCCGCTCGCCTACCACCGGCCCGGGCCGGTGATGACGATCTACCGGCTGCGCGGCGGCGCCTGCCGCCGCTGAGCCGGACCGCTGGCGTGGTCGGGTTATCCTGAGGACAGGCATGCCTACATCAACGAAGACCGACAGGGTGTGCTTGGCGCGGGCGATCGCGCTCGCGCGCAACGGCACCGGCACCGTCAAGCCCAACCCCGTGGTCGGCGCCGTGGTGGCTCGCGACGGCGAGATCCTGGGCGAGGGTTGGCACCAGGAATACGGCGCCGCGCACGCGGAGGTCAACGCGATCGAGGCGTGCGGCCTGGCCGACCTGACCGGCGCGACGCTGTACGTGTCGCTCGAGCCGTGCTGCCACGAGGGCAAGACGCCTCCGTGCACGGACGCGATCCTGCAGGCCGGGATCAGGCGCGTGGTCGTGGGCTCGGACGACCCCACCGAGAAGGCCTCCGGCCGCGGCCTGGGGATCCTGCGCGACGAGGGTGTGGAGGTGGTGCTCGCCGACGGCGAGCTGGCGGCCAGCGCGCGGCTGCTCAACCAGGCCTTTCGCAAGCACGCGCGGGTCGGGCGCCCGTGGGTGCTGTTCAAGTCGGCGATGACGCTAGACGGCAAGGTCGCCACCCGCTCGGGGGACTCGAAGTGGATCAGCGGCGAGGAAAGCCGCGAGCTGGCGCACCGCTGGCGCGCCTCGGTGGACGCGGTGGTCGTGGGCATCGGCACCGCGCTCGCCGACGACCCGCAGCTGACCGCGCGCCCGGACGGCCTGCCGGCCGAGCCCGGCGCGCAGCCGCGGCGTGTGGTGTTCGACTCGCTGGCGCGCCTGCCGATCAGCTCCCAGCTGGTGGCCGCCGCCGCTGAGATCCCGCTGACGGTCGTCGCCTCGCGCGCGGCCGCGCGCGCCGACACCGACGCGCTGGAGGCGGCCGGCGTGCACGTGCTGGTGGCCACCGGCGAGAACGAGCCCGCGCGGGTTCGCTCCGCGCTGGACCAGCTGGGGGCCAGCGGCGTGGCGTCCGTGCTGCTCGAGGGCGGCCCACATCTCGCGGGCGCCTTCCTCGACGCCGGCGAGATAGACGAGCTGCGCCTGTTCCTCGCCCCGCTGCTGCTCGGCGGGAGCGCCGCCCGTGATCCGCTCGAGGGAGAAGGGGTCGAGCGCATCTCCGAGGCGCTGCGCGCGCTGACGTTCAGCTGCGAGAGCATCGGCGAAGATCTGCTCATCTCCGCGCGCCTGCGTGAGTGGTGAGCCGCGACGAGTGTGATGCGATGTTCACGGGACTGATCGCCGGGCTGGGCAGCGTCGAGAGCGTCGACGCCGACGCCGACGGCGCGGGCGCGACCCTGACGGTCGCCAGCCCGCTCGCCGCCGAGCTCCACGAGGGCGACTCGATCGCCGTCAACGGCGTCTGCCTGACCGCGACAGAGATCCGCGGGCAGAGCTTCCACGCGCAGGCGATGATCGAGACGCTCGAGCGCTCCTCGCTGGGCGAGCTGCAGCCGGGCGCCGGCGTCAACCTCGAGCTGCCGTTGCGCGCGAGCGACCGTCTCGGCGGGCACGTGGTGCAGGGGCACGTAGACGGGGTCGGCACCGTTCGTGCCAGCCGCCCCGAGGGCTTCGCGCGCGTGCTCGAAATCGACGCGGAGCCCCGCCTGACGCGCTATCTGGTGGAGAAGGGCTCGGTGGCGCTCGACGGGGTCAGCCTGACCGTCAGCGCCGTGCACGACGACGGCTTCTCCGTGTCGCTGATCCCCGAGACGCTCACGCGCACGAATCTCGGCACGCTCGGCGAGGGTGCGCACGTGAACATCGAGGTCGACATCCTCGCCAAGCACGTGGAGCGCCTGCTGGAGCGCTACAACGAGGCACACGTATGAGCGCCTCGCGCACCACAACGCCCTTCGCGACGATCGAGCAGGCGCTCGAGGACATCCGCGAGGGCAAGATGATCGTCGTGTGCGACGACGAGGACCGCGAGAACGAGGGCGACCTGACGCTGGCGGCGCAGTTCGCGACGCCCGAGGCGATCAACTTCATGGCCAAGGAGGGCCGCGGCCTGATCTGCCTGTCGCTGACGGCCGAACGCTGCGACGAGCTCGGGCTGGACCTGATGGCCGCGAAGAACGAATCGCCGTTCGAAACCCCCTTCACGGTGTCCGTGGAGGCGCGCGAAGGCGTCACCACCGGTATCTCCGCGCACGATCGCGCGCACACCATCCAGGTGGCCATCGACCCCGAGAGCCGGCCGTCGGACCTCGTCCAGCCCGGCCACGTGTTCCCGCTCAAGAGCCGCGCCGGCGGCGTGCTCGAGCGGGCGGGACAGACCGAGGCGGCGGTCGACCTCGCGCGCCTGGCCGGCCTGAGCCCCGCGGGCGTGATCTGCGAGGTGATGAACGACGACGGCACGATGGCGCGCGTGCCCGAACTGGTCGACTACTGCGCCCGCCACGGGCTGAGCATGATCACGGTCGCGGACCTGATCGCCTACCGCCGACGCCACGACAAGCTCGTCGAACGGGTCGTCGCCACACGGCTGCCGACGACCTTCGGCGACTTCGAGGCGGTCGGATACCGCTCGCTGATCGACGACAAGCACCACGTGGCGCTCGTCAAGGGCGAGGTCGCCGGGCGGCGGGACGTGCTCGTGCGCGTGCATTCGGAGTGCCTGACCGGCGACGTGTTCCACTCGCTGCGCTGCGACTGCGGCGAGCAGCTCGAATCGGCGCTGTCGATGATCGAGCGCGAGGGTCAGGGCGTGCTGCTGTACCTGTCCCAGGAGGGTCGCGGGATCGGCCTGCTGAACAAGCTGCGCGCCTACCGGCTGCAGGAGGACGGCCTGGACACGGTCGAAGCCAACGAGCGCCTTGGGCTGCCCGCGGACCTGCGCGACTACGGCATCGGCGCCCAGATCCTGGTAGACCTCGGGCTCAGCTCGATCCGGATCCTCACCAACAACCCCAAGAAGATCAAGGGCCTGGAGGGCTACGGGCTGTCGGTCAGCGCTCAGGTCCCGATCGAGCACGCTCCCAACGAGCACAACGAGGCGTACCTGCGCACCAAGGCCGAGCGCATGGGCCACACGCTGCACCACCAGGGCCTGAACCTCGACGAGGAGCTGCTGCGCGGGGAGCGGCGGGGAGAGCGCAAAGAGCGATGAGCGGCCCGTTCGCGATCGCGGTGTCGCGCTTCTACGAGGATCTCGCCGAGCGCCTGGTGGCGGGCGCGATGGCGGCGTTCAACAGCGAGCGGCCCGCCGAGGTGGAGGTCTTCGACGTCCCCGGCGCGTTCGAGCTGCCGCTGGCCGCCAGCTACGCCGCATCGACCGGCCGCTTCGCCGGCGTCGCGTGCCTGGGGGCCGTCATCCGCGGCGAGACCGATCACTACGACTTCGTCTGCTCGCAGGCCGCGAGCGGCGTGATGCGCGTGCAGCTCGACACGGGGGTTCCGTGCGCGTTCGGCGTGCTCACGTGCGAGACGATGGAGCAGGCGCTCGCACGTGCCGGCGGCGGCAAGCGCGACCAGGGCCGCCACGCCGCCGAGGCCGTGATGAGGATGGCCGCGCTGCGGGCGCAGCTCGCCAGCGGCTAGACTGCGGCGGATGGCAAAGGTATGTCACAGCTGCGGCAAGGGCCCGGCCTTCGGCCAGAGCCGCAGCCACTCGATGGTCGCCACCAAGCGGCGCTTCGATCCCAACCTGCAGAAGGTGAGGATCCTCGTGGGCAAGGCGCCCAAGCGCGTGTATGTGTGCACCCGTTGTCTGAAAGCCGGCAAGGTCACAAAGGCGCTGTAGCAAGCTCTAAGCGTCCACCGCCTGGCGAGCCGCCGGGTGAAGCTGATAGACCTGTCGCCGTGACCGACACCAATCTGGTCCGCTTTCGCGCTGCCGTGGCGGGCGCTCTGGCCCATCTGGAATCGCGCCGTCAGGAGGTCAACGACCTGAACGTGTTCCCTGTCGCCGACGGCGACACGGGGGACAACATGGCGCTCACGCTGCGCGCGGTGCTGGCCGAGCTCGACCGCCTCCAGGGCTCCGACGAGCACCGCACGATCGACGAGATCGGGCGTGAGGAGATCGTGCAGTCGGTCGCGCGCGCGGCCCTGCTGGGGGCGCGCGGCAACTCGGGCGTGATCCTCTCCCAGCTCATCCGCGGCGCGGCCGAGGAGCTCGTCTCCAGACCCGGGCAGCTGATCGACGCGACGCTGATCGGCGCCGCGCTGGCGAACGCGGCCGACCGCGCGTACTCCTCCGTGCGCGATCCCGCCGAGGGAACGATCCTGACGGTCGCGCGCGAGATGGCCCACCAGATCGTCGCCGATCTCGCCCACGGGCCGCAGAGCCCGCGCTTCGGGCCGGCGACCGAGGCGCGCGAGCAGGACAGGGCGATCGCGGCCGCGCTCGAGCGCGCGGTGCGCGCCGGCGAGGACTCGGTCAAGCGCACCCCGGAGATGCTCGCCGCCTTGCGCGAGGCAGGAGTGGTCGACGCGGGCGGCTACGGGCTGACGATCATCTTCGCGGGCGTCGTCGCCGCCCTGCGCGGCGAGGAGCCGCCGCCGCTCGACCATTACGCGCCGGCGCGCATCACCCACCCCGAGCACAGATCCGGCACCTACCGCTTCTGCACGAACTTCGCCGTCATCGGCAGCGGCCTCAGCCCCGCCCGCTTCATCGCCTCGCTGGAAGCGCTCGGCGACTCCGTGCTCGTGGTGGGGGACGCGACGACGCTGAAGGTGCACCTGCACACCGACGAGCCCGAGCGAGCGACCGCCGTGTTCGCGCGGGCCGGCGAGGTCTCGCACCTGGATGTCGCCGACATGCGCGCGCAGGTGCTCGAACGGGATCGCCGCGTGGGTGGCGACTCGGCGCCCGCTGGGGCCCCCGGCGCCGCGGGATCGCACGCCGCCGGCGGCGGCGTGCGTTGCGCCGCCGTCGCGGTGGTCAGCGGCGAGGGGCTGCGCCAGCTGTTCGCGGAGCTCGGCGTGTACACGATCGACGGCGGCCCCACACTCAACCCGTCCACGTACGATCTGCTGGCCGCCGTCCACGACGTGCCGGCCGAGGAGGTCGTGCTGCTGACCAACAGCGCGAACGTGATCATGGCGGCCGAGCACGCCGCCCGGCTGTCGGACAAGGACGTGCACGTCGCGGCAACCACCAGCCAGCAGGCGGGTCTCGCCGCCGCGGTCGTGATCGCGCGGGACCGCTCCGTGGAGGAGAACGCCAGGGCGATCGCGGAGACGCTCGCGCGCGTGCGCACGGGCGCCGTCGCGCCGGCCGCGCGCGACGACGCGCAGGGACGCTTCAGGCGCGGCGACGCCGTCGGGTTCGTGCAGGACGAGGTGCTCGCATGGGGCGAGCCGCGCGCGACGCTGCAGGCGGTGCTGCACATGCTCGCGACCGGGGGCAACGGCGAGGGCCCGCCCGAGCTGATCAGCGTGCTCGGCGGCGAGGACGCTCCGCTCGGCCTCGAGGAGATCGAGGGCATGGTCAACGGCGGCGTCGAGCTCGAGCTGCGCCACGGCGGCCAGCCCGCCTACTGGTGGCTGCTCGCTGCCGAGTGAGCTAGGCCTCAGCCCTGCTGGAGTTGTGCCGGCCGGCGCATGCGCCGGTCGGAGGGGCCGCACATGTGCGGCCCCTGGTAGTGCCGCATGCGGCACTACCTCGTCATCGATCAGGATCTTGTTCGCTCACGGACTGCGGTGGGTGAGTCGCTTGTGACTTGGTGTATAGCCATCGCTATACGGTGTCCGCGAGGCGACATGTACTTTACGACCGCCGCCGCGATCATGATGCATGAGGAATGCCGGCGACAACGCCCGATACGCCGGAAGCTGCCGCCGCGACGGGGTCGGAGCGCATCCGCCCGCCTGCGCTTGCGTTCGCCTCTGCGCGCGGTCTCACCAGAGACGAGCTGATCGGCGCGCCGGTGCGTTGGCCGCGGCCCTCGCGGCTCGACCGACCGCTGGAGATCTCTGGCAAGAAGATGCAAGCCGGAGCGCAGGCGCTCGGTCTGGAGACGGTGGGCGACCTCCTCGAGCACCTGCCCAGCGACAGCCGCGAGGCCCGTACGGTGGCCGCGCTGCGGGCGGGAGAGCAGGCGACGGTGGCGGTGGAGGTGCGCACGATCGCCGCGCGGCCGGTGCGCCGCAGGGGCATGCGCCCGCTTGTGGAGGCGCGGGTGTTCGATGCCACCGGCGCGATGCGCGCGACGTTCTTCAACCAGCCGTGGCTGGTCGAGCGCTATCCGCCCGGCACGCGCCTGCTGCTGCACGGCAAGGCCGACGAGCGCGGGGGCTTCAGCGTTGCTCACCACGCGCCCGGCGAGGAGGTGGCGGGCGCGGGGGCGGACGAGAGCGACGCCGTCGCGCACTACCCGGCCGCCGAGGGCGTCACCTCTACGCAGATCCTCACGCTCGTACTCGGCGCCAGGGATCGGCTGGGCGATGTGCTCGAGGCGCTCCCCACGGCGAGCCGAGTCGGCGAGCGGCTGCCGGACCGTGCCAGCGCGCTCGCCGCGATGCACTTCCCGCGCCTGCCCGACGACCTCGAGACGGGGCGCCGACGGCTGGCGTTCGAGGAGCTGCTGCTGGCACAACTCGTGTTCCTGCGCCGTCGCGCCGCGCGCAGGGCGCGCACGGGCGCAGCTGTGCTCGCCGATCGTGACGCGCTCGGCGAGCGCTGGCTGCGGGACGCGCTGCCATTCGCGTTGACCGGAGACCAGCGCAAGGCGGTCGAGGAGATCGCCGACGATCTGCGCCGGCCCGCGCAGATGCAGCGCCTGCTGATGGGCGAGGTCGGCAGCGGCAAGACGGTCGTCGCCCTGTACGCGATGCTGCAGGCCGTCGGGCACGGAATGCAGGCGGCGCTGATGGCGCCCACCGAGACGCTCGCCGAGCAGCATTTCGCGACGATCCAAGGCCTGCTGGGCGCCGGGGTGGGTGGGGTTCTCATCGGTACCGCGCTGCTGACCGGCTCCACGCCCGCGGCCCGGCGCAGGGACATCCTCGGCAAGCTCGCAAGCGGCGAGCTGTCGCTGATCGTCGGCACGCACGCGCTGATCGAGCCGGACGTCGTCTTCGACGCGCTCGCCGTCGCCGTCATCGACGAGCAGCACCGCTTCGGGGTGCGCCAGCGCGCGGCGCTCGGGGAGCGCGACGGCGCGCGCGCAGAGACGCAAACGCGTGCGCAGGCGCCGCACACGCTGCACATGACCGCCACGCCGATCCCGCGCACGCTCGCGCTCGCGCGCTACGGCGACCTCGACACGAGCGCGCTGCACGAGCTGCCGCGCGGACGCCAGCCGATCGAGACGCGCCTGGTCTCCGGTGACAGCGAGCGGGCGCGCGCATACGACGAGCTGCGCGCGGAGCTCGCCGCCGGCAGGCAGGCGTACGTCGTCTGCCCTCTGGTAGAGGAGGCCGAGGAGCCGGGCGAGGGCGATCTGCGCGCCGCGAGCGCCGAGCTGCTTCGTCTGCAGAAGGGAGAGCTCGCCGGCTACCGGCTGGCGCTCCTTCACGGCGGCATGCGCTCGCGGGAGAAGCACGAGGCGATGGCCGCATTCGCGTCCGGCGACGCCGATGTGCTCGTCGCCACCACCGTCATCGAGGTTGGGATCGACGTTCCCAACGCGACCGTCATGCTGATCGAGAACGCCGAGCGCTTCGGGATCTCCCAGCTGCACCAGCTGCGCGGGCGGGTCGGGCGCGGCGAGCACCGCTCGCGCTGCCTGCTCGTCGGTGGGGCGTCAGGCAGGCTCGCCGCGCTGGTGCGTCACGCCGACGGGTTCCGCCTGGCCGAGATCGACCTCGCCATGCGCAAGGAGGGCGAGCTGATCGGCACACGCCAATCCGGCGTCGGGCAGTTCCGCGTCGCGCGCCTGCCCGACGACGCGCAACTGCTCGAGCTCGCGCGCGCTCGCGCCGATGCGATCCTCGCGAGCGATCCCCAGCTGCGTGCGCCCGAGCACGCGCTGCTGGGCATGGCGCTCGCGCACGAGCTCGGTGACGACGCGCTCGCGCCGATCCCCGCCTGAGCGCGGGAGGGGACGGCGATCGCTCCAGCGGATGGTGTATAGCGATGGCTATACGGGTTGCCGCCGGAGGGGAGCGGCGATAAGACTCCAGCGGATGGTGTATAGCGATGGCTATACGGGTTGCCGCCGGAGGGGAGCGGCGATAAGACTCCAGCGGATGGTGTATAGCCATCGCTATACAGTGGCCACGCGAGCACGCCAGCCCCCCGCCGCCGGCGCGTCAGCGCGGATACCGTTGCGGGCATGCGGGTGATAGCGGGAAGCCTCGGCGGCAGACGCCTGCGGGCGCCGGTGGGGAGGATGACCCGGCCCACCTCCGACCGCGTTCGGGAGGCGGTGTTCGCGATGCTCGACGACGTCGGGGAGGCGCGCGTGCTCGACCTGTTCGCCGGCACCGGCGCGCTCGGCATCGAGGCGCTGTCGCGGGGCGCGCGCAGAGCTGTGTTCGTCGAGCGCGACGCCGGCGTGGTGAGGGTGCTGAACGGGAACCTCGCGACGCTCGGCATCGCCACGGAGGCCGTGGAGGTGCGTCGCGCGGATGCGCTGCAGGCTCTCCGCACCGCAAGCGCTCGCGAAGAGACATACGATCTCGTCTTCATCGACCCTCCCTATGGGCGGGCGCGACCAGCACCTCCGGCGTCGGGAGCTCCGAACGCCGAGCGGTGGGGTCCAGAGCTGTCGGCGATCCTGCCGTCGGTGCTGAGCCCGGGCGCGCGCGTCGTCGTCGAGAGCGACCGGCGAGCTCCTCTGGAGCTCGAGCTGCCGCTGGAGCGGCACAGGCGCTACGGGGACACATCGATCACAATCCATCGGCATCAATGACCACACCCAGGAAATCGATAGTGGTATGCCCGGGCTCCTACGACCCGATCACCAACGGGCACCTCGACGTGATCCGCCGTGCCGCCGCTCTCTATGACGAGGTCGTCGTGGCGGTCGTCAACCGCTCCGTGCGCAAGAGCGGCGCGCTGTTCGGCATCGAGGAGCGTGTGGGGTTCGTCGAACGCGCGCTGGCCGACCTCGACGGGGTGCGCGTGGAGCCGTTCTCGACGCTGGTGGTGGACTTCGCCAGGAGCATCGGAGCGAAGGCGATCGTCAAGGGGCTGCGCGCGATCTCGGACTTCGAGTACGAGCTGGAGATGAACCAGCTCAACCGCCGTCAGGATCCCGAGATCGAGTCCGTTTACCTGATGGCCTCTCCGCAGTACAGTTTCCTGTCATCGAGCGGCGTCAAGGAGCTCGCAACGTTTGGAGGCAAGATCGACGATCTTGTCCCCGACGAGGTGGCCAGGCGCTTGCAGGAAGAGCTCAGACGCTGACGAAATGGACATGCGACACGATGTCGGGCCGTAGGCTATAGCGATGGATGTCCTGGTACTCATAGACAAGCTCGACGACTTGGTGCACAACGCCAAGACGATCCCGCTGAGCGATTCCGTGCGGGTCGACAAGGAGGAGATCTACGACATCCTCGACCAGATGCGCGCGACGATCCCCGAGGAGATCAAGCAGGCGCGCTGGATCGTCAAGGAGCGCCAGGAGATGCTCGCGGAGGCCAAGAAGGAGGCCGAGCGGATCATCAAGGACGCGCGCGAGCGTCAGGAGCGGCTGGTGGGCGAGGAGGAGGTCACCAAGCAGGCCGAGCGCGCCGCCGAGGACATCGTCGAGGACGCACGCGCCCGCGAGCGCGAGATCAGGCTCGGCGCCGAGGACTACGCCGATGAGATCCTGAACACGCTCGAGGTCAACCTGTCGAAGTTCATCGCCGCCGTCCAGCGCGGGCGTGAGCGCCTGCAGGGCAAGGACGAGCCGGCCGAAGTCAGCTAGAAGCGTGAACGCGCAAACGGCCACGCGCACGGCGAGGCACAAGCTGCAGGTCGTCAGGGCGCTGCTCGACACGGGGATGTTCGAGCCGCTGCGCCCCGACAAGGTGGCGCGCTCGCTGTCGGCGCTGCGACGCTGGGGCGCGACGCCCGCGGGCGCGTACACGGGCGCCGCCGCCCGCTACCCCGAGCGCATGGCGCTGATCGACGAGCGCGGGGCGCTGAGCTTCAAGCAGGTGCACCTGCGCACGAACGCGCTGGCGCGTGAGCTGCGCCGGGCGGGGATCTCCGAAGGCGACGGGGTGGCGATCATGTGCCGCAACCACCGCGGCTTCATCGAGGCGACCGTCGCGTGCTCGAAGCTGGGCGCCGGCGCGCTGTATCTGAACACCGCGTTCGCCGGCCCGCAGATCACCGACGTGCTCGCGCGCGAGGATCCCGTGGCGGTGATCTACGACGAGGAGTTCGCCGGGCTGGTGAGCGCAGGCGCGGAGGGCAGGGTCCGCTTCGTCGCGTGGAGCGAGCCGCCGGGGCCATCCGGCGGCGCGCCCGATCCCACGCTCGAGCAGCTGATCGCGCGCGGCGAGGACGCCGAGCTGGAGCCGCCCGTAGAGAAAGGGCGGGTGGTGATCCTCACGTCGGGAACGACGGGCACGCCGAAGGGCGCCGCGCGTCACCAGAGCGACTCGATGGAGCCCGCCGCCGCGCTGTTCTCGAAGATCCCGATGAAGGCCCGCGAGTCGACGATGGTCGCCGCGCCGATGTTCCACTCGTGGGGGTTCGCGCACTTCCTGCTGGGCCTGCCGCTCGTCTCGACGCTCGTGCTGCGCCGGCGCTTCGACCCGGAGGAGACGTTGAACGCGATCGCCCAGCACAGCGCGAGCGCGCTGGTGGTGGTGCCGGTGATGCTGCAGCGGATCCTCGCGCTCCCGCCTGAGACGATCGCGCGCTACGACGTGAGCTGCCTGAAGGTGATCGCCGTCAGCGGCTCCGCGCTGCCCGGCGAGCTGGCGACGCGTGCGATGGACACCTTCGGAGACATCCTCTACAACCTGTACGGCTCGACGGAGGTGGCGTGGGCGACGATCGCCACCCCCGCCGACCTGCGTGCCGCGCCGGGCACCGCCGGGCGCCCGCCGATCGGCACCGTCGTGAAGTTGCTCGACGACGAGGGCCGCGAGGCGCGGCCGGGGGACGGGGGACGGATCTTCGTCAGCAACGAGATGATCTTCGAGGGCTACACCGACGGCGGCAACAAGGAGATCGTGCGCGGGCTGGTGAGCACCGGGGACGTCGGCCACTTCGACCAGGGCGGGCGCCTGTTCGTGGACGGGCGCGATGACGAAATGATCGTCAGCGGCGGCGAGAACGTGTTCCCGCGCGAGGTCGAGGACCTGCTCGCCGACCACGCGCAGATCGAGGAGGTGGCGGTGGTGGGCGTCGAGGATCAGGAGTTCGGCCAGCGGCTGAAGGCGATCGTCGTGCCACGCGCCGGCGCCGAGTTGACGGCCGAGGCGGTGCAGGCGTACGTGAAGGACAACCTCGCCCGCTACAAGGTGCCCCGCGACGTGGTGTTCGTGGCGGAGCTGCCGCGCAACGCCACCGGGAAGATCCTCAAGCGGGAGCTGCGAACAGGCTCATAGCGCGCGGCCGCCGTCTCGCTAGCCTGGAGGGATGATGGCTTCACCGACGCACGACTTCGACCTCGCGGGCCTGCGTCTGAGCCCCGGAGAGGGCCGGCGGCTGGCGCTGCGCACGCCGATCGAGCCGCTGATGCTGGGCAGCGAGCGCTACGTCGCGCAGCCGCATCTGGTGCCTGTCGAGCTGAGCGTCTCGCGCATGACCGGCGGCGGCTACGCCCTGCGCCTGCGCTTCTCCGCGCAGGTCGTCGGTCCGTGCATGCGCTGCCTGAACGATGCCGGCCCGCGCGTGGAGGTGGAGGCGCGTGAGGTCGACCGGCCGGGAGGAGGCGAGGAGCTCGACAGCCCGTACGTGCACGATGAGACGCTCGATCTCGCCGGTTGGGCGCGCGACGCGTTCGCGCTGGCGGTGCCCGTCAAGATCCTCTGCCGCGAGGACTGCGCCGGCCTGTGCCCGATATGCGCGGTCGATCTCAACGAGGCCGGACCCGAGCACCATCACGAGTCGGCGCCCGATCCGCGCTGGGCGAAGCTGCGGGAGCTCGAGCTCGAGTAGCACCTTGCTACGCTTCTCACGCCGATGGCCGTCCCCAAGAAAAAGCAGTCGCACAGCCGCACCGCCAAGCGGCGCGCTCAGCACAAGATCGGCACGCCCGCGCTGAACGCGTGTCCGCAGTGTCACAGCCCGCGCCGGCCGCATCGGGTGTGCCCGGTGTGCGGCACCTACGCGGGCCGCGAGATCGTGACGTCGGGGGCGCACGATCACGAGCACGATCACGACCACGACTAGCGGGCAGTGACGCCAGGGGCTTCGCCCTCCCGATCGGCCTCGCTCGCTGGCGAGCGAGAGGCGCCGGTGGTCGCGGTCGACTGCAATGGCGCCGACCTGGGACCGGCGGAGGTGGCGGCGGGCGCGGCGATCGCCGCCGCACAGGGCGCGCGGGTTCTGCTGTTCGGTCCGGCGTGGGAGCTGGGCCCCGCGCCAGCAGGCGTGGAGGTCGTGGATGCGCCGGTGTCGATCGCCAAGGCCAAGGACCCGGTGCTGGCCGCGCGCACCACACCGGAGGCCTCGATCGTGCAGGCCGCGCGGGCGGTTGCACAGGGCCGCGCGCAGGCGCTCGTGTGCGCGGGCGCCACCGGCGCGGCGCTGGCGGCGGGCACGTTCAACATCAAGCGCGCGTCGGGCATCTACCGCCCGGCGCTGGCGATCCCGCTGCCGGTCCCCAACCATCCGGTGACGCTGCTCGACGTCGGCGCCAATGCCGAGGCGCGCAGGGAGCACCTTGTGCAGTTCGCGTTCATGGGCGCCGCGCTCGCGCGGATCGTGCTCGGGGTGCCCGCGCCGCGGGTTGGGCTGCTCTCCAACGGCGAGGAGGCCGCGCGCGGCAGCACGCTCGTGCTGGAAGCTCACGCGGAGCTGCGCGAGCGCGAGCGCGCGGGCGCGGGCCTGGAAGCGTTCGAGTTCGTCGGCAACGTCGAGGGCGGCGACGTCGTCTCCGGGCGCGCGGATGTGATCGTGACCGACGGCTTCACGGGGAACATCGCGCTGAAGCTGATGGAGGGCGTCTCGCAGACGATGCTCGGCGCCGTACGCGACGCGGCCATGTCCTCGGGGCGGGCGAAGCTCGGCGGCGTGCTTCTGCGCGGCGCGCTGAGCGGCTTCCGCGAGGAGATCGACCCGGAGGCCAGCGGCGGCGCCTACCTGCTGGGCCTGCGCCGGCTGGGGGTCGTGCCGCACGGGCGCTTCACGCGCACCGGCTTCGCCCAGGCGATCCTGCGCGCCGAGCGCGGCGCGCGCGAGGATATCGTCGCGCAGACGCACACGGCGCTCGAGCACGCGGGTGCGCTCAAGCGCCCGCCCGTGTCCGCGTCGGGCGCTAGCCTGCGCGGCACAGGATGAGCGACACGACGAGCCATACACGCGAGCACGTATTCGCGCTGATCCGGGCCCATCTCGCGGACGAGCTCGACGTCGACCCCGAGGCGATCGTCGAGGACACGCGCTTCAAGGAGGACCTGGAGGCCGACTCGCTCGACCTGTACACCTTGGTGCAGGAGCTGGAGGACACCTACGGGGTGCGCATGTCCGACGAGCAGGCCGCGCGGATACTGACGGTCGGGGCGGCGGTGGAGTTCGTCGTCGCGTATGACGGGAACGTCGATGCGGGACGATGATGTTGCTGCGCGAGTTGCTGGACGAGCTGCCCGAGGACCTCGTGCGACAGGTGTTCACGCACGCGTCCTGGAGCGAGCGCCCGAGCGACTCGTACACCAGGCTGGCGTTCCTGGGGGACAGCGTGCTGGCGCTGGCGGTCACCGCATACCTGTATCCGCGCCTGGAGGCCGACCGCTTCGGCGCGGGACGGCTGACCAAGATCCGCGCGCAGGCGGTCTCCGGAGTGTCCTGCAGGGCGGTCGCCGAGCGCCTGGAGCTGCCGGAGCGGCTGCGTGCGGCCGCGCCGGCGGGCGTGCGCGAGAACGTGGCGGCGCTGGTCGGCACCGAGCGGGTGCTCGCGTCGGTGATCGAGGCGGTGATCGGCGCGTGCTATCTGCACGCCGGCTACGAGCGCACCGCGGAGGCGGTGGTGGAGGCGTTCGGCCCGGAGATCGAGGGGGCGCTCGAGCATCCTGTGGATTTCAAGTCGGCGCTGCAGGAGCTGCTCGCGCGGCGCGGCTCGGAGGTCAGCTACGAGGTCGCCGGCGAGGAGGGGCCGCCGCACGAGCGTGTGTATGCGGTGATCGCGCGGGTCGACGGCCGCGAGCTGGGCGCCGGCCGCGGCAGGAGCAAGAAGCACGCCGAGCAGGAGGCAGCGCGGATCGCGGTGGATCGACTCGAGAGCGAGTCATGAGCCCTGCGCACTCATGGAGCGGCCGATGCGGCTGAAGTCGATGACGCTGAACGGCTTCAAGTCGTTCCCCGACCGCACCCGCCTGGACTTCGGATCGGGCGTGAGCGTCGTGGTGGGCCCGAACGGCTCGGGCAAGTCCAACGTCACCGACGCGGTGCTGTGGGCGATGGGCGAGCAGTCGCCGCTGGCTGTGCGCGGCCAGTCGATGCAGGACGTGATCTTCGGCGGCGGGCGGGGCGTGCAGCCTCGCAGCGCGGCTGAGGTGGAGATCGTGCTCGACAACTCCGACGGCACCGTGGACCTTCCGCTGAGCGAGATATCGATCGTGCGGCGGCTGGACCGCAACGGCGAGAGCGGATATCGCCTCAACGGCGCCCGCTGCCGGCTGACGGACGTGCTGGAGGTGCTCTCCGACACGGGCTTGGGCAAGGAGACCCACTCGGTCATCTCGCAGGGGCGGGTGGACGCGATCGTGACCTCCAAGCCGCGCGATCGGCGGCTGCTGATCGAGGAGGCGGCGGGTCTGGGCAAGCACCGCAAGCGCCGCCGGCGTGCGCAGCTGAAGCTCGAGCGCACGCAGGAGAACCTCGACCGCGCGCTGGACATCGAGCGTGAGGCGCGCAGTCGCCTGCGCCCGCTCAAGCGCCAGGCCGAAGCGGCGGAGCTGCATGAGCGCCTGGAGCGCCAGATCCTGCAGGCGCGCTGGGAGCTCGCCCGGGACCAGTCGCGCGCGCGACGCATCGAGCTGGCGGCCGCGGAAGCGGGCGTCGCACAGGCGCGCGGCGCCCGCGACGAGGTCGAGCGCCGGCTGCAGGAGACGATCGGACAGCGGGGGGTCGCCGAGCGTGCGCTCGGCGAGCGCACGGAGCGCCACGACGCGCTCTCCCGGCGCGTGTACGAGGCTCGCTCGGCGCATGAGCGATTGGCCCTGCGCACCGAGCAGGTCGGCGCGAGCGCGCAGGCGCTGAGCAGACGGATCGAGCGGATCGAGCAGGAGCTGCAGGCGCTCTCCCAGCAGGACGCCCACGGTGGGGATGGCGCGGACGCGGCCGATGGCGAGGAGCGCATCCTCGCCCTGCAGGCGCAGCTCGCGGAGATCCAGGAGAGCCGCGAGCAGGAGATCGAGCGCGAGATCGCCGAGCTGCAGGCGGCGCTGGCCGAGCACACCGCGCGCATCGAGCTGGCTGAGGCCGGCGCCGCGGCCGCCAGAGGCGCGCGCACCCAGGCCGACGAGCGCGCCGAGCAGGCGCGCGGGCGCCTGAACGCGGCCGAGCACGAGGCGCAGGACGCGCGGCGGGAGTCGGCGCGGGTCGGCGCGGAGCTGGCCGCCGCCAACCAGTTCCTGCGCGGGCACGCCCGCGTCGGCGGCGATGGCGTCGACGCCCCGAAGGCGCTCAGCGAGGAGCTGCGCGTACAGGACGGCTACGAGCTGGCACTCGCTGCCGCGCTGGGCGGCCGTCTGGACGCGGCGCTCGTCGAGGATGTGGCGGGTGCGGAGGCGCTGCTCGACCGCTCCGGCCCGGACGGCGGCAGCGCGCTGCTGGCGAGCGCCCACTCGGCGCCGGCGGACATACGGCAGCCGGCGCCGTCGGCGCCCAGCGCCAACGCACGCTGGCTGATGGATCTGCTCACCGGCCCGCCGGCGGTGCTCGAGCTAGCCGGACGGCTGCTCGCCGACGCGTGGGTGGTGGAGCGTCTCGAGGAGCTGCCAGAGGATTTCGCGGGCATCGCGGCCACCCGCGGCGGACGCGTGTGGTTCGCGTCCTTGGGCGAGGTTCGCCAGCTCAGCGAGGGAGGAACCGAGCGCGTGCTTGCGCGTCGCAACGAACGCGACCGGCTGATCGCGCAGGTCGAGCTCGCCGCGCAAGCAGAGCAGCTCGCGGGGAGCGCCTGCGAGCGGCTGCTGGCGGAGCTGCGCGCCGCCGACGAGACGCGCATGGCGGCCGATGGCGCCCTGCGCGAGGCCGAGCGTGAGCTCGCCGAGGCGGGCGAGGCAAGGCGTCAGACCGAGTGGCTGATCGAGCAGCGCCGCACGGCCCCCGCCCAGGGGGCAATGGCCGTCCGCAAGGCCGAGCTCGAGGGCGAGCTGGCTGCCGAGCGCCGCCAGGTCGAGCGCCGTCGGCGCGAACGCGACGAGCGCGTCGCGCGCCTGGAGCGCCTACGCGCACAGCACGCCCTCGACACCGCCCTCGCCCCCCGTGCCGAGCGTCTCGCGGCGGCGCTGACCGGCGCGGCGAGGAGCGTCGAGCAGCGTGTCGTGCAGCTGGAGGCAGAGCTTGCGGCCGACCGCCAGGCAGGCGAGGAGATGGCGGCGCAGCTGCGTGCGTGCGCCGCGCGCGAGGCCGAGATCCAGGCGACCCTGCGCGTCGCCGGTGAGGCGGTCACCGCCGCCGAGGTCGCGGCGCAGCGTCTGCGCGATCAGGCCAGCGAGGCGGAGCTCGAGCTGACGAGCGTGGCCGAGCGCCTGGGAGTGGAGGGATCCGAGCAGCCTGCGCTCGAGCCGCTGACGGAAGAGGAGGTGGAGGCGCTGCGGATGCGCGTCGAGCGGCTGACGCGCCGGCGCGAGCAGCTCGGCCCCGTCAACCCGCTCGCGCAGGAGGAGTACGCGGAGGCGCTCGCGCACGTGGAGGAGCTGGAGAGCCAGCGCGGCGACCTCGAGACGGCGCTGCGCGAGCTGCGCTCGGTGATTCGTGAAACCGATCGCCAGATACAGGAGACCTTCGAGGAGACGTTCACCGCCGCGGCGCGCAACTTCGAGGAGCTGGTCGGCGACGTGTTCCCCGGTGGCAGCGGGCGCCTGCGGCTGGTCCACGACGAGCAGGCGCCCAGGCCGGTGCTCGGCGGGCAGCCGCTGCCCGCCGGCGAGGGACTCGACGCCGACGCCATGGAGGCGGCCGCGGAGGCCGAGAGCGAGGCGGACCGATCGAAGATCGGCCAGCACGGGCAGGAAGAGGAGCAGCTTCCCGGTGTGGAGATAGAGATAACGCCCGCGGGCAAGTCGACCAAGCGCCTGACGCTGCTCTCCGGCGGGGAGAAGTCGATGACGGCGCTCGCGTTCCTGTTCGCGGTGTTCCTCGCGCGCCCATGCCCGTTCTACATCCTCGACGAGGTCGAGGCGGCCCTGGACGACCTCAACCTCGATCGCTTCCTGACGCTGCTGCGACGCTACGCCGACCGTGCCCAGTTCATCGTGATCACCCACCAGAAGCGCACGATGGAGGCCGCCGACTGGCTGTACGGCGTGTCGATGGGCCAGGACGGCGTCTCCAAGGTGCTCTCGCGCCGCCTGCCCGCGGCATCGTCCTCGGAGGGAGAGGTAGGCGAAGCCAGCGAGGTCGCAGAGGTCGCAGAGGTCGCCTGAGCCGCTGGCCGGCCAGGCCCGCTGCTATCGTCGCGCGCCCCGTGGCCCGCGACTGGAGCGAACTGTTCATCACCGGCGAGGACGCTCGCGGAGCCGGCTCAGAAGGCGGTGGGGCGAGCGACGGCGTCGATGAGCCGGTGACGGGCGCGCGCGCCGGCAGACGGGGCGGACTGTTTCGTCGCCTGCGCGAGAGCATGGCGAAGACCCGCCAGGCGCTCGGCTCGGAGATCCAGGCGACGCTGTTCGGCGTGCTCGACGAGCAGACCTGGGAACGCCTGGAGGAGGCGCTGATCATGGCCGACGTCGGCGCCAGCACGACCGCGTCGGTGGTGGCGACACTCGAGCAGGAGGCGACCGCGGGCGAGCTTGAGGGCGGCCAGGCGCTCAGCGAGCGGCTGATCGAGCTGCTGGCGCAGACGGCCACCGTCGGAGACGCGCGGATCGACATCCGCCCGCAGCCAACGGTGATCATGGCGGTGGGCGTCAACGGCACGGGCAAGACGACGACGATCGGCAAGCTCGCCTGGCACCTGCGCCAAGAGCTGGGCCGCAGCGTGCTGCTGGGAGCGGCGGACACCTTCCGCGCGGCCGCCTCCGAGCAGCTCGAAGGCTGGGCGCGGCGGGCCGGCTGCGAGATCGTGACCGGCGCGGAGGGCTCGGACCCAGGCGCGGTGGCCTTCGACGCGATCGCGCAGGGGCGGGCGAGAGGCGTCGACGTCGTGATCATCGACACCGCCGGAAGGCTGCACACGCAGGATGATCTGATGGGCGAGCTGGCGAAGGTCAGGCGCGTGATCGCGCGTCAGCTCGAAGGCGCTCCCCATGAGACGCTGCTCACGCTCGACGCGACGACCGGCCAGAACGGGCTGCGTCAGGCGAGGCTGTTCGCCGAGGCCGCGGGGGTGAGCGGCGTGGTGCTGACCAAGCTCGACGGCACCGCGCGCGGCGGCATCGCGCTGGCGATCGCGCGCGAGCTCGGCCTGCCGGTCAAGCTGATCGGCGTCGGCGAGTCCGTCGAGGACCTGCGTCCGTTCGACCCGAGGGAGTTCGCGCGCGCGCTGATCGCCGAGGAGTAGTTGTCCGTGCCAGCGGCCTGGAGGGGTAACCTCCAGAGCATGGACTGGATCCTCTGGGTGGTCGCTGCATGCGTGCTGGGCGCCGGTGAGGTGCACACCGGGGGCCTGTACCTGCTGCCGTTCGCGACCGGTGCCGCACTGGCTGCGGTGGTGAGCCTGGTCGGGGTGGGCGCGCCGCTGACGGTGATCGTGTTCGTGTTGGCTTCGGTGATCGTGCTGGGAGCGCTGCGCCCGGTGGCCAAGCGTCACCGCCGGCTGCCGCCGGCGATCCGAACGGGCGCCGCGGCGCTCGTCGGCCGGCGCGCGATGGTGCTCGAGCGGATCGCCAACGACGAGGGTGTCGGCTGCGTGAAGATCGACGGCGGCGAGGTGTGGACCGCGCGCAGCTACGACGAGGATGAGGTGATCGACGCCGGCGAGCGCGTGGAGGTCGTCGAGATAAAGGGCGCCACCGCACTGGTAATGCACTGAGCTGTCTCCGTCGGCCCGACGCTCAGCCGCGTTCCGACTTTCGAGATAGGCTCTGCTCGTAGAAGGAAACCGAAAGGAACTCGCCCCATGGTCGTTCTCATCGTCGTCATCGTGATCGTCGTGTTCGCGCTGGTGGTGGCCGCGCGCACGATCCGCGTGATCCCCCAGGCGCGCGCGGGAGTGGTCGAGCGGCTGGGCCGCTACAGCCGCACGCTCGAGCCCGGCCTGACGCTCGTGACGCCGTTCATCGACCGCGTGCGGCCGCTGGTGGACCTGCGCGAGCAGGTGGTCAACTTCTCGCCGCAGTCGGTGATCACGGAAGACAACGTGGTGGTGGGCATCGAGACGGTGCTGTACTTCACGATCACCGATCCGCGCTCGGCGACCTATGAAATCGCCAACCCGCTGCAGGCGATCGAGCAGCTGACCGTCACGACGCTGCGCAACGTGATCGGCGGGCTGACGCTCGAGGCGACGCTGACGGCGCGCGAGAGCGTCAACACGGAGCTGCGCGTCGTCCTCGACGAGGCGACCGGCAAGTGGGGCATCAGGATCAACCGCGTGGAGATCAAGTCGGTCGACCCGCCGCAGGACATCCGCGCGGCGATGGAGAAGCAGATGCGCGCCGAGCGCGACCGCCGGGCGGCGATCCTCACCGCGGAAGGTGAAAAGCAGGCGCAGATCCTCACCGCGGAGGGCGCCAAGCAGGCGGCCGTGCTGAACGCCGAGGGCGCCCAGCAAGCGGCGGTCCTTGACGCGGAGGGCGAGCGCCAGGCGGCGATCCTGCGCGCGGAGGGCGAAGCGAAGGCGATCGACACCGTCTTCACGGCGATCCACGAGGGCAAACCCGACCGCGCGCTGCTGAGCTACGAATACCTGCAGATGCTGCCCCAGCTGGCGGAAGGCGAAGCCAACAAGGTGTTCATCGTGCCGTCGGAGTTCGCCGAGGCGTTCGGGGGAATCGGGGAGGCGTTGAAGGGCCGGTTCGATGGGGCCCCACCCGCCCCACCGACACCACCCGCCCCGCCGGCGGTGCCCGCGCCGCGCCGCCCGTCGGCGCCACCGCCCGAGCACGACTGACGTTCGCGTAGCTGCCGCCGCGAGGGGATCGCGGCGGCTGCGAGAATCAAGCGGCCATGTTCGACTCCCTCTCCGAGAAGCTGCAGGCGACCTTGTCCGAGGTGCGCCAGCGCGGGACGCTGACCGAGCAGGACGTCGACGCGGCGATGCGCGAGATCCGCCTGGCGCTGCTCGAGGCGGACGTGAACTTCAAGGTCGTCAGGCAGTTCACCTCGCAGCTGAAGGAGCGCTGTCTGGGTGCGGACGTCATCGGTGGTCTGAACCCCGGTCACCAGGTTGTGAAGATCGTGGCAGAGGAGCTCACGCGTTTGATGGGTGGCCCGCCCGCCCCCGGCGGGCCCGATGAGGACCAGCCCGCGCTGAGGTTCTCATCGCGGCCGCCGACGGTGATCCTGATGGCGGGGCTGCAGGGCTCGGGCAAGACGACCGCCACGGCGAAGCTCGCGCGCTACCTGCGTGAGCAGCACTCCTCGACGGTGGCGGTGGCCGCGTGTGACGTGTATCGCCCGGCGGCGGTCGAGCAGCTGGTGAAGGTTGGTGCTCAGGCGGGCGCGGAGGTGTATGAGCAAGGCACCGATCGCGACCCTGTGGAGATCGCCACGTGGGCGCTGCAGCGTGCGCGCCAGGAGGGTAAGGACGTGCTGATCGTGGACACCAGCGGGCGTCTGCACGTGGATGAGCAGTTGATGGCCGAGCTGGTGCGCATCCGCGACGCGGTCGAGCCCGACGACATCCTGCTGGTCGTCGACGCGATGACCGGCCAGGATGCGGTGAACGTCGCCGAGAGCTTCGCCGAGGCGGTGCAGTTCGACGGCGTGCTGATGAGCAAGCTCGACGGAGACGCCCGCGGTGGCGCGGCGCTGTCGGTCAGGGCCGTCACCGGCAAGCCCATCCTGTTCGCCTCCACAGGCGAGAAGCTCGATCAGTTCGAACGCTTCCATCCGGACCGCATCGCGCAGCGGATCCTTGGGATGGGCGACGTGCTCAGCCTGATCGAGAAGGCCGAGAGTCAGTTCGACGAGCAGGATGCGATCGCGCTGGAGCGCAAGCTGCGTCGCAACGAGTTCGGGCTGGACGACTTCCTCGAGCAGCTGAAGATGGTGCGCAAGATGGGGCCGCTTACAAGCATCCTTGGCATGATCCCGGGGTTCGCCGGCCACCAGCTGCAGAACATGAAGCTCGACGAACGCGAGCTGGACAGGCTCCAGGCGATCATCCAGTCGATGACCCCCGAGGAGCGGCGCAGGCCCGAGCTGATCAAGGGCTCGCGCCGGCTGCGCATCGCGCGAGGCTCCGGCACCAACGTCCAGCAGGTCAACCGCCTGGTCAAGCAGTTCGGCCAGATGCGCAAGGTGATGCGTCAGGTCGGACGCGGCAAGATGCCCGACATCGGCGCGTTGATGCGGGGGGCACGCTGAGGTCGCGCCAGCGCCTTGCGCGGCCGCTGCACACTCACACACACTTCACACCCGCCGTATAGCGATGGTTATACGGCGCGTCAAACACGCTTCGCGCTCGCACTCGCACGCCTCGTATTGCAATAGTTATACAGAGCGCCGAACGAGTAGCCTCGCGGCTCGGGCTCACAGCGCCAGCGCCAAGAGGCTGGCGCCATGCTCGCGCGAGCACCGTCTAAGCTCTTGCAGACCAAATAAGCAAAAACAGCGACATTTAGCGTGAAGCAGCACCGTTTGCGTAGAGCGCTCAGAGAGGAAAACGTGTCGGTAAGGCTCAGGCTCACGCGAGTGGGCGGCAAGAAGGACCCGATATGGCGTGTGGTCGTGGCCGACCAACGCTCTCCGCGCGACGGTCGCGTGATCGAGACGATCGGCCATTACAACGCGCAGAGCAATCCCTCGACGATCGTGATCGACGAGGATCGCGCGCGCAGCTGGCTGGCGCGCGGCGCTCAGCCTTCGGACACCGTCCGAAAGCTGCTGCGCATCAAGGGCATAGAGACGCGGACCGGTTAGCGGTCCGCCGGGGGCGAGATGGCCAGCGAGAACCCCAGACGGCTGTTGGAGTACCTCGCCGAAGGCCTCGTCGACGATCCTGAGGCTGTGGCGGTCGAGCAGTTCGAGGAGGACGACGGAACGGTCGTGCTGGAGCTGTGCGTCGGCGCGGACGATTACGGCAGGGTGATCGGCCGCGGCGGGCGGACCGCGCACGCGCTGCGCACCGTCGTCAAAGCCGCGGCCGCCGGCGAGGGCAGCCACGTGCTCGTCGACATCGTCGATTGACGTCCGACGCGGACGAGCCGCGCGCGAGCGCGGAGGCGGACGCGCCTGCGCCCCCCGCTCCGGGAAGCCTGCCGGCGGGGCGTGTCGGGCGCCCGCACGGGCTCGACGGGAGCTTCTACGTAACGCGTCCCCGACCGCGGCTGCTGACGCTCGGCGCGGGCATCACCGTGGCGGGTCGCGGCAGTGCGATCGTCAGGCGTGCCGGAACTGAGCAGCGCCCGATCGTGCGCCTGGAGGGGGTCGACGACCGCTCCGCGGCCGAGGCGCTGCGGGGATCCGAGCTGCTCGTCGACGGTGCGGCGGCGCCCGCGCTGGAGGAGGGCGAGTGGTGGGCGCACGAACTGGAGGGCTGCGCGGTGATGGACGGTGAGCGGCTGCTCGGGACGGTCAGCCGGCTGCTCGAGCTGCCCTCGTGCGAGGCGCTGGAGGTGCTCCCGGCGGACGGCGGCGAGGCGGTGCTGGTGCCGATGGTCGCGGACGCCGTGCGCGAGGTCGCGCCGGCGCGGCGGCGCATCGATGTCGACCTTGAGTTCCTGGGCCTCGCCGAGCCGGCCGGCGCGCCGTCCGAGCACACAGGCGAGCGCGCACGCGAGCGCGGCGACGAGCGCGGCGACGCCAACGGGGGAGAGGCCGGACGGTGAACATCGATGTGTTCACGCTGTTCCCCGAGTGGTTCGAGTGGTTTCGCTCGCAGCGCCACGTCGGCAACGTCCTCGCCGCGGGCTCGCGCCTGGAGTGCGTGAATCCGCGCGATCACACGCCGCTGAGCGGCGGACAGGTCGACGACACGCCGTTCGGCGGAGGCGCGGGGATGGTGCTGCGGGTGGACGTGCTCGACAGCGCGCTGCGCGCCCACTACGGCGTCGATCCGGTGGCGCTGCGCGGCCGGCGTCGGGTGATCGCGCTGGCGCCCGGCGGGAGACTGCTCGATGAGGATCTCGCGCAGGAGCTTGCCGGCGAGCCCGCGCTGACGTTGCTGTGCGGGCGCTACGAGGGCTTCGACGAGCGCATCCTCGAGCATTTCGCCAGCGACGTCGTGTCGATCGGGCGCTACGTGCTCAGCGGCGGCGAGCTCGCGGCGATGGTCCTGTGCGACGCGGTGCTGCGCAAGCTCCCCGGGGCTCTCGGACACGAGCGCTCGGCGACAGAGGAGTCCTTCAGCGCCGTGCTGGAGGGCAATCCGGAGTATCCCCACTACACCCGTCCCGCCGAGTACCGTGGCTGGCGCGTGCCCGACGTGCTGCTGTCCGGCCACCACGAGCAGATCGAGATCTGGCGGCGTGAGCGCAGCCGCGAACGCGGCGCTAGCGCTCCGTGGCAGAGCGGCGGTTGAGCACGTCGCGCGCCCGGCGCGGCGGAGTAGGCTGACTGTCCGCTACCATTGCTGCTCGCGCCGGCAGAGACGTGCGTCTCGGGCCATTTCCCGGTTCATTTGGCGCGCCTCCCTTTTTACTATGAGCAGCGTCATCGCAACCATCGAGCGCGCGCAGCTGCGCCGCGTTCCCGACTTCGCGCCGGGGGACCGCGTGAAGGTTCACTTCCAGGTGATCGAGGGTGCGCGCAGCCGCGTGCAGGTGTTCGAGGGCGTCGTGATCAAGCGCCAGGGTCACGGTGTACGCGAGACGTTCACCGTGCGCAAGCAGTCCTTCGGCGTTGGCGTCGAGCGCATGTTCCCGCTGCACTCGCCCAAGATCGAGCGCATCGAGCTGGCCGCGCGCGGCGACGTTCGGCGCGCCAAGCTGTACTACCTGCGTGACCGTGTCGGCAAGCGCGCCCGAGTGCGCGAGCGCCGCTACACAGGTCCCGAGGTGACGGTCGAGCCGGGCCTGCTGGTCGAGCCCGGACCGGTCGAACCCGACGAGGGGAGCGGCGTGGATGGAGTGACCGCGGAGGAGGCGGTCACCGAGCCCGTGGCGCAGGCGGAGACCGACGATGCGGTCGTCGCCGAGCCCGCCGCCGATGCCGCGGCGGAGAAGGAGACGCACACGGAGGCGACCATCGAGGACTCCGTGGCCACGGATGGCGACAGCGCTACCTCCTCCGATGCCGGCGACGCTGAGGGAGACGTTGCCAGCGGCGACACCGCGGCGTGAGCACCGGCGCGAAGACCGCCAAGAAGCGCTCTAAATCGGCGACCAGCTCGATCGTCGAGCTGGTCGTGATCGTTGTCGTCGCGCTCGGACTCGCGCTCGGCATCCAGGCGTTCATCGTCAAGCCCTACCGCATTCCCAGCGGCTCGATGGAGCCGACCCTGGCGATCGGCCAGCGGGTGCTGGTCAACCGCATCGGGATGGACTTCGGCGAACCGCATGTCGGCGAGATCGCCGTGTTCCATCCGCCAGAAGGCGCCGAGCAGGAGGAGTGCGGTCCCACCCCGCACGTCATCAAGCTCGGTAGCTCCGCTTGCTCGACGCCGGTTCCAAAGGAGGACTCGAGCGTCAACTTCATCAAGCGGGTCGTCGCCGGCCCGGGCGATGAGATCTACGTCAAGGAAGGCCATGTCTTTCGCAAGGCAGCCGGCGCCACCCAGTTCGTTCGCGAGAAGGACTCCTACATCCGCGAATGCGGCACCAGCCCCGAGTGCGACTTCCCCGTCCCTATCAAGATTCCAGCCGGTCACTGGTTCATGATGGGGGACAACCGTGGCGAATCCGACGACAGCAGGTTCTGGGGACCAGTCCCCACCGGATGGATCATCGGACAGGCCATCGCCACCTACTGGCCACCCGATCGCATCGGGATCTTCTAGCGAGACGGACGCCGTCATGGGTTCGTCTCGGCCCAGCTCCGGCACCTCCGCGCGCGCCCGGCGCCGCGCGCGCCGCGCCGGCAGTGGCAGGCGACTGTTCGCGTTCGACCGGCGCCTGGGCTTCCGCCTGGTGGCCGGCGCGGACGAGGCCGGGCGCGGCTGCCTCGCCGGGCCGCTGGTGGCGGCCGCCGTGCTGTTCGACTACGACGCGCTCACCACCCGTGAGCTGCGCGCGCTGGGCGCGCTGAATGACTCCAAGCAGCACACCGCGGAGGCGCGCGAGGATCTCTATCCGCTGGTGGTGCGCAGCGCCGCCCGGGTCGTCGTGGTGTCGCGGTGCGTGCGCGGGATCGACGCCCGCGGGTTGCACAAGACGAACCTCGCCGCGCTGCGCGACGCCGTTCGCGGTGTCACCGCGGACGTCGCCGGTGAGGTGCTGTGCCTGCTGGACGGCTTCTCCGTGGCGGAGTTCGAGCACCCCCAGCGGGCGATCGTCGATGGCGACGCCACCAGCGCGGCGATCGCCGCGGCGTCGATCGTCGCCAAGGTCACGCGCGACCGCTTCATGCGCCACGCCGACGTCCAGCACCCAGGGTGGAGCTTCGCCGAGCACGTCGGCTACTCCACGCCTTCTCATCGCGAGGCGATCCTGCGTAACGGCGTCTCGCCCCTACACAGAATGTCCTTCCAGTCGCTCGCCTACCAGCAGCTCGCGCTGTAGCTCGGGTCGTTGCAGCGGCTGGGCTAGGCCGCGCGCGGAGGAGGGCTGCGCCCCCACGAGCACAGCTCACCACGCGGCCTCGACGTGGTCCAAGCGCAGCAGCTCCCCCCGCCCGTCGACGATCACCCCCACCGCGTCGAAGCGGATCGTGTGCGCGCTCGGCCGCTGACGCCGCTCGTCGCTGAGCCACGCGAGCGCCAGCCGGCGCAGGCGTGCGCGCTGGCGCGGGCGCAGCCACGGCAGCGGCTCCTGCTCTGGGCGCACGCGCCGTCCCCGGAATCCCGCGCTGCGCGTCTTGACCTCCACGAACACGAGCACGCCGCGGTCGAACACAATCAGGTCGATCTCTCCGGAGCGGGTGTGCACGTTGCGCGCGAGCATCGTGAAGCCGAGGCGGGTGAAGTGAGCGGCGGCCAGGTCCTCGCCCAGACGGCCGAGCGTGCGGCGCGGATCGACGCGGCGCTCGCCGCGGCGCTGGGCGCTTGCGCGTCGTGTGGGCTGCTCGGTGCACATGACCGGCACGCTAGGCGCACAGATGTGACGCGAGGGATCGAACTGTGCCGATTCAGCGCGCTGGGCGTGTCAAAAGTGTGTCTCCTGCCCGCGTGGGGGACGAGAGCCCCTGGTGTCGCCGGCGAGGCCGACGCGAGAGTCACCGTCGGCGTGAGGCGCCACGCGCAGCCCGGCGTGTCGACAGCGCTAGCAGCCCGAGCACCGCCAGCGGCATGACCCACCAGTCGGAGATCGTCCCCGCGAGCAGCGCCGTCAACGCCAGAGCCAGAACGACGCCAAGAGCGCTCCGCCAGTCGTCACCCACCACGAACTCCCACACCCCGATCAGGAATCCGTTCACGCGCGTCATGCGCTCACCGTCGTCTGGCCGGAAACCTCGGCAGGCGTGGCCTGGTCGTCGCTGACGGGGTCCGACGCGCGGCCCAAGGCCCATACGATCCCGATCGCAGCCAGCAGCACTCCCGGAACGATCACCAGCAGCGCCGCGTCGTTGCCTGGCCAGCTCGCGCCGGCTCCCTCGGCGCCCCAGAACATTCCGAAGGAGCTGAGCATCACGCCGACCGCGAACTTCATCGTGTTCTCCGGCACCTTCGCCAGTGGGGCTCTCGCCGCGGCGCCAGCAGCGACCACGAGGAGCACCGCAAGCCCAGCCGCCGCGGCGGCCAGCGGGACGCGGTGCTGGTTGGCGCCGAAGGTGAGCACGATGAACGCGACCTCGAGCCCCTCCAGCAGCACACCCTTGAAGGAGATCGTGAACGCGTAGCCGTCAAAGCCGGAGGGTCTGGCGCCAGCGGCGCGTGCGGCTTCGCTCTGCTCTCGGAACGTTTCGATCTCGTCGTGCTTGGCCTTCAGGCCGGCTGCGCGCAGGATCGCCTTGCGCAGCCACTGCAGGCCGAAGATCAGCAACAGACCGCCCACCGCGACCCGCAGGACGTCGATCGGCAGAGAGGTGAGCGCCGGGCCTAGCGCGGCGACGATGCCAGCGAGCGCGAGCGTCGCCGCCGCGACGCCGCTCATCGCGGAGGACCAGCCGCGCGTGGTGCCGACCGCAAGCACGATCGTCAGCGCCTCGACGGCCTCGACCGCGCACGCCAGGAACACCGACAAGGCCAGCCCTATCTCCGCGCCGCTCACACCCCCGATTGTCCACCCAAACGGCGTCGTTGTGCCGCGTCACGCGCTGAGCGCTCTGCGCGAGCGCGGCACGGATCCGACGCTTCTCGCGGTCGCGTCCCGGCGCACGCGTCGAGTGGCGCGCGCGCCTCCGGACTGCTCGGCCTTCTCGGCGTCGCCGATCGCCCACGCGAGGCGCTCGACCAGCTGCGCCGCGGCGTGCCCGGTGCTCAGGTGGACGGAGTGCACCTGCTCTTCGAGCAGCACCGCCGTCTCGTCGGTCGGCTCAGATGCGACGGGGTCGGTTGTGACGATGATTCTGGGCATGTGATCTCCGCTGTAGTGGTGGTCGGCGATGGCAGGCGAGATGTGGCGCCGGGCCGGCGCGCGAGCATCCGTGAAAATTCGTCCGGGGAGGGCCGGTGCCCTCCCCGGACAGGAGGGATGAGACGAACGTCAGGAGGTATTGCACACTAAGCATATCGACATTCTCGGAAATATCAAGGCGCATCTTCAGCCCGCGTCACGCGGGCGTCGGACCGAGCACGGAGGATCCTGCTCGCGTAGCCTGCGTCCCGTGAGCGAGCAGTCGACGAAAGCCACTTCCGCAAGCGCCGATGGCGCGGGAGGGGACGCGGATGGCGGCTCCGGCGCGGCTGGCCGACCAACCGGTCCGCGTGCGATCGACGGCGTCAGCCGCTTCATGGGCCTGCGCTGGGAGGACCCGCAGACGGTGCGCGTGCAGATCCGCCCGGAGCTGATCAACGGCGGCGGCCTGCTCTCCGGCGTGGCCACGTACGCGATGGTCGACTACTGCATGGGCTCGACCCTGTGGGCGCAGACCACCCGCGAGGAGCGCATCGCGACGATCAGCATCGCGATCAACTACGTCCAGACCGCCACCGAGGGAGAGATCGTGTGCCGTACGACGCTCGATCGACGCAACCGCACGACCGCGGTCATGCGCAGCGACGTGCGCCATGAGGACGGACGGCTGCTGGTGACGGCGATCGGCAGCTATTCGATCTTCCCCGCGCGCACCCTGAAGGGCACAGGCAAACCGCCGGCGAGGACCTCCGAGCGCTGACACCCACCGCTCTCACGATCGCCGGCTCTGACTCCGGCGGCGGGGCCGGCATCCAGGCCGACCTGAAGGCGTTCGCGCGCTGCGGCGTGCACGGCACGAGCGCGATCACCGCCATCACCGCGCAGAACACGCTCGGCGTAAGCGCCATCCACGCGCTGCCCGCGGAGATCGTGATGGCGCAGGTGCGCGCGGTGCTCAGCGACATCCGCGTGGATGCCGTCAAGGTGGGGATGCTCGGCACCGTCGAGGTGACGCTGGCGGTGGCCGCCGCGCTCGACGAGCTGCCCGCCGCCACGCCCGTGGTGGTCGACCCGGTGATGGTGGCCGAGTCGGGCGCCCGCCTGCTCGCCGCCGACGCTCAGCGCGCGCTCGTGGAGGAGATCCTGCCGCGGGCGAGCGTGCTCACGCCGAACATGCCGGAGGCGCGCGCGCTCGTCGGGCGCGAGCCCGCGGGCGCGGACGAGCCGGATGCCGAAGCCAACGCTCTGGCGAGAGCTGTGCTGGCGCTCGGGCCGCGCGCGGTGGTGCTCACGGGCGGCCACCGCGCACGCGCCGTCGACCTGTTCCTCGACTCCGCCGGCGAGAGCGCGCCGGTGGAGATCGACGGGCCGCGCCATCCCGGCGGGGCGACGCACGGCTCCGGCTGCACCCACTCCTCCGTGCTGGCCGCCCAGCTGGCCCTTGGGCACACGCCGTTGGAGGCGGCGCGCACCGCCCGGAGCCTTGCCGGAGCGGCGGTCGCCGCCGGCCTGCGCGACATCGGCGAGGGCGCGGGTCCGGTCGACGTCATCGATCTTCCCCGCATGCGCAGGTGCTGACTGTCAACGCCCATCCGTTTGTCATAATCGGGAGACGATGAAGCTGCTGCGTATGAAGCCGGGGCATGGTGAGATCGTGCTCGCCGAGGGTGACGTGGAGGTGCCCGAGCAGGAGCTGGAGCTGATCGAGGCTTTTCGCCGCGAGCTGGACGCGGGCATGTGGGCCGCCGTCCCCACCGAGACCTCCGGCGGCCGGCGCGAGGCGGAGCTCGTCAAGAGCTTCGGCGAAGTGCCTCGCGACGCCGAGCGCGTGATCTTCTTCCCGCGGGCCGCCGGCGGCGAGCCGGCGGCGGCGACGCTCTAGCCGTCGATGGGACTGGCGCTGGGCACCGCGGCGGTGGTGCTGGTGGTGCTGCTGTGGGAGCTCGCGCGCCCGACGCTCAAACGCACGCTCGCGCGTGTGCACGAGTTGTGGGCGGCGCACGCCCGCGGCGGCGCGCCGACGGGCTATGACCCCGGGCGCGAGCGCCGCGCGGAGCAGCGCGCGCGCTCGCTGCTGCGCTCGTGCGTCAGCGATCGCGACTGGGCGATGTATCGGGATCTCGGCTTCCTGCGCGTGTGGGGTGGGCTGGGTGGTCACGGGCGCGGCGCCGATGCCTCCTACGCGTACCTGATCTACCCGCACAAGCCGATCGTCGCCTACGTGCCCGACACGGGAGAGCTGCTCAACGAGTACTGCGTCGCGTTCCCCGACCACTCCAAGCCCTTTGGCAGTGCGCGACTGCCAGACTCCGACGACGTTCTGGCCAAGTGGATGGCCCTCACCGCCGACGAGCGCCGGCTGGTGGGCGAGGCCAACATGCATCTGCCCGGCCGCCAGGTCGACCCCGACCGGGTCCGCCGCGACCTCGTTCGCCTGCGGCGCTGGGAGCGGGAGTCCTTGCCGCTCCAGCGCGCGGGCGATAGTGTGCGCGCCGCGTGAGCACCTCCGGAACCTTCGACGTCAAGCACCGCAGCCGCGCCCTCACCGACGGGCCCGGGCGTGCGGCCGCGCGCGCGTACCTGCACGGGATCGGCTACTCGGCCGAGGATCTCGCCAAGCCGATCGTCGGCGTGGCGCACTCGTGGATCGAGACGATGCCGTGCAACTTCAACAACAGGGTGCTCGCCGCCAAGGTCAAGGAGGGCATCCGCGCCGCCGGCGGCACGCCGATGGAGCTCAACACGATCGCGATCTCCGACGGGATCACGATGGGCACCGCCGGCATGCGCGCTTCGCTGGTCTCCCGCGAGCTGATCGCCGACTCGATCGAGCTGGTCGCCTCCGCCCACCGCTTCGACGCGGTCGTCGCGATCTCCGGTTGCGACAAGACCATCCCGGGCACCGTGATGGCGCTCGCGCGCCTGGACGTGCCCGCGCTGATGCTGTATGGCGGCTCGATCCGTCCGGGCCGTTTCAAGGGCCAGGAGGTGACCATCCAGCAGGTGTTCGAGGCGGTCGGCGCGTTCGCCGCCGGGAAGATCACCGAAGAGGAGCTGCACGAGCTGGAGGATGTGGCCTCGCCCGGCGCGGGAGCGTGCGGCGGCCAGTTCACGGCGAACACGATGGCCATGGCCTTCGAGGTGCTCGGCATCTCGCCGGCGGGCATGGCGATGGTGCCGGCCGAGGACGGACGCAAGCTCGAGGTCGCGGTGCAGGCGGGCGAACTGGTGATGGACGTCCTGCGCCGGGGCCAGCGCCCGAGCGACATCATCACCAAGCCCGCGCTCGAAAACGCGATCGCCGCGGTGGCGACGAGCGGCGGCTCGACCAACGGCGTGCTGCACCTGCTGGCGGTCGCCAGCGAAATGGGCGTGCCGCTGGAGATCGACGAGTTCGACCGCATCTCCGAGCGCACGCCGCTGCTGTGCGACCTGCAGCCGGGCGGCCAGTACGTCGCCACCGACCTGTACGAGGCGGGCGGCGTGCCGCTCGTGCTCAAACGGCTGCTCGAAGCGGGCATCCTGAACGCCGACGCGCAGACCGTCACCGGGCGCACGATCGGCGAGCACGCGGCGCAGGCAACCGAGACCGACGGCCAGCGCGTGGTGCGTCCGCTCGACGATCCGCTGAAGCCGACCGGCGGCTTCGCGATCCTGCGTGGCAACATCGCCCCGGACGGCTGCGTGGTCAAGCTGGCGGGCCACGAGCGCCGCACGCACACGGGCCCCGCGCGCGTGTTCGACGGTGAGGAGGCGGCGATGGCCGCGGTGCTCGCCAAGGAGATCCAGGACGGCGACGTCGTGGTCATCCGCGGCGAGGGTCCCGCCGGCGGTCCGGGCATGCGCGAGATGCTGTCGGTGACCGCCGCCATCGTCGGCGAGGGGCTGGGGGAGACCGTCGCGCTGATCACCGACGGGCGCTTCTCCGGCGCCACCCACGGGTTCATGGTCGCCCACGTGGCCCCCGAGGCGGTCAGGGGCGGCCCGATCGCCGCGCTCGCTGACGGCGATGAGATCACCATCGACGTCGACTCGCGCACGCTTTCGGCGGCGCTAACACCGGAGCAGATCGCCGAGCGCGTGGACAGCTACATCCCCGGAGCGCGAGCTGAACAGCACGTGGACATCGCCATCCAGAAGTACGCCAAGCTGGTCGGCGGCGCCGCAGAGGGCGCTGTCACTCGCTAGGAAGCCGCTGGCGCGGCGGGTGCCTGCGTCGTCGGTCGCTCGCGTGCTACTCGCACGCCACGCTCCCTGCGTCCTTGGCGCGCTTGGCCAGCGACTCCCTAGACGACCCCCCCAAGGCACTGGGATCGCTGCTACTCGGCGAGGAAGTCGCGCAGCAGCGCGTTGAACGCCGCCGGGCGCTCGAGCATCGCCATGTGGCCGGTGTCTTCGAAGATCACCTTGCGCGAGTTGGGGATCAGCTCGGCGAACACATCCGCGTCCTCGACGCTGATCAGCCTGTCGTTCTCGCCCCACACGATCAGCGTCGGGCACGCGATCTCGGGCAGGCGCTCGCTCACCTGGTAGTCGATCGTCGCCTGCAGCGCCTGCAGGAAGCCGGGCTTGCCCGCGCCCTTGATCTGCTCCGTGGCGAGCGCAGCGGGCAGGCGGCTCGGATGGCGCACGACGACGTCCAGCGCAATCTCGCGCAGTCGCGGGCGCCGCGCGAACGCGTCGGATTTCGATGCCGCCCACGCCCCTGTCGCCGTCAGGATCCTCTGCAGCCGTGTGAGCACCGAAACCGCGCGCATCCTGTCAGGATGGCGGTAGGTGGAGATGCCCGCGGCGGAGACCAGCACGAGGCGCTCCACCAGCTGCGGGAACGCGATCGCCAGCTCGGCCGCGACGAAGCCCCCCATCGAGTTGCCGACCACCGCCGCGGCATTCACGCCGAGCTGATCGAGCAGCCGCTCCAGCAGGCGGGCGTAGCCGGAGATCGAGATCTCCGTACCGGGACGATCGCGCTCGAGCGGCATCGGCGAGTGGCCGAAGCCGGGCAGGTCGAGCGCGATCACGCGGCGATCATCCGCCAGCACAGGCAACTGCTCCAGCCAGTTGGGCCACGAGCCGGACAGGCCGTGAACGAACACCAACGCGTCTGGTCCCTCACCGAGCTCGATCGTGTTCACCGGCTGACCGTCGACGCCCACCCAGCGCTGGTGCGCGCGCCAGTCGACGTCGAGCCAGCGCGAGCGCCCGACCGGCCCATACGCGTCGGCCTCACCGGCGGTCACGCGTGCGGCTGTGTCGCTGTGCGAACCGACGCTCACCCACGTGACTGTACTCCAACAACATGGTGTATAACTAACGTTATACACCATTCGTGGAAAGGAATATGCACGCGAACCGTCTGGCAGGCGGAGCACCGCGCGCGGCGAACTAATGGCGCACATGAGCGTCGACGCTAAGGACACGGCAGCGATCGGGGAGCGCGAGCGCATGCGCGGGGCCTGGGAGGAGGCGATCGCGCTGCTCGGCGAGGACCTGCAACGTCGTGATGCGGCGCCGCGCACGCGCCGCGCGTACGCGCTCGACGTCAGTCAGTTCGCGGCGTGGGCGAGCGCCCGCGGCATCTCACCCCAGGACGCGGGCGTGAAGGCCGTGCGCCGCTATATCGCGCATCTCTCCGAACGCTCGCCGGGAGCCAGGCGCGCGGCGCCGAGCACCTCGGCGCGCAAGCTGGCCGCGCTGCGCGCGCTGTTCGCCAGCCAGCGCGAGCACGGGCGCATCTCTCACAATCCGGCGGAGCTGGTGTCGACGCCGCGAAGGGGCTCACACCTTCCGCGCGTGCTCAGCGCGCGCGAGGCCGCCATGCTGCTGGACGGCATTCCCGTGTCGAATCCCCTGGATATGCGTGACCGCGCGATGTTCGAGCTGGCGTACTCGTGCGGGCTGCGCGCGGAGGAGATCGTGTCACTTCACTGCGCGGACGTCGACTACGACGGCGAGCAACTGCGGGTGGAGGGCAAGGGACGCAAGACGCGCTTCGTGCCCGTCGGCGAGCCGGCGATGGCGGCCGTCAGGGCCTACCTGGAGCATGGTCGCAGGAGGCTCACCGATCAGGCGGCACTGGCGACGCCGCCAGCATCCTCCGGCGCGCTCGCGCTCGCCGCACAGGACGCGCTGTTCCTGAGCAGGACCGGGCGCCCGCTGGGAACCGGTGACGTGCGCAGGCGGCTGCGCACGTGGACCGCGCGCGTCGGCGCCGGCGCCGGCGCGTCACCGCACGCACTGCGTCACAGCTTCGCCACGCACCTGCTGGACGGCGGCGCGGACCTGCGCAGCATCCAGGAGCTGCTCGGGCATGCGAGTGTGTCCAGCACCCAGATTTATACTCGGGTAGAGTCCGCCAGGCTTAGAAGCGCCTATGCGCGCAGTCACCCTCGGGCGTAAATAGGTGCCCACCCACCCGTCCGCCCGCCCTGGGAGATAGCCCTGGAGACGAACGTCAAACCGATCGAGCTGCGCGAACTGTGGCGGCGCTATAAGAGCGAAGGCGACAGCCGCGTTCGCGAGCGTCTGGTCGTCGCGTACTCGCCGCTGGTCAAGTACGTCGCCGGGCGCACCGCCGCCGGGCTGCCGCCGCACGTCGAGGAGGCCGACCTGATCTCCTACGGCCTCGTCGGGCTGATCTCCGCGATCGAGCGCTTCGACCTGTCCCGCGACATCAAGTTCGAGACGTACGCGATCATGCGCATCAAGGGCGCGATCATCGACGAGCTGCGCTCGCTCGACTGGGTGCCGCGCAGCGTGCGCGCACGCGCACGCGAAGTGGAGCGGGCGAACGCCAAGCTCGAGCACACACTTCAGCGCGCGCCCACAGACCAGGAGCTGGCGGCCGAGCTGGGCATCACAGTGGACGAACTCAACGAGTCGCTGCTGGCGATCTCACACTCCTCGATCGTGGCGCTCGACGAGCTGTGGAGCGTGTCGGACTCCAGCGGCGACCAGGTGTCACTGATGGACACCATCGAGGATCCCGGCGCGCCCGATCCCGCCAGGGCGCTCGACGTCGGTGACCTCAAGGACAGGATCGCGGAGTCGATCGCCAAGCTGCCCGAGCGCGAGAAGCTCGTGATCGCGTTGTACTACTACGAGAACCTCACCCTGCGCGAGATCGGCGAGGTGCTCGGCGTGACCGAGTCGCGCGTCTCGCAGATGCACACCAAGGCCGTGCTTCGCCTGCGCTCACGAATGCAAGAGGAGTCCTTCGACGACTGACGTGCGATAGCCGGCGCCATACTGCGTCCTCGGTCGCTCGCGTGCATAGCACGCCACGTTCCCTGCGTCCTTGTCTGGCTCGGCTATCGCACGTCAGGAGGCGATGAGCCGCTCACGCCGGCTTGCGGCAGTCCATCGTCAGCGGCAGGTCGCCGCGTATCAGCCCTCGCCACACCGATCGCGCCAGCCCGCGCAGGCGTGACCCACCGCCGCTGAGCTGGGCGAGCACCGGCAGCGACACCTCGAAGCCGGCGCGCCTTGCCGCCAGGTAATACTCGTGCAGGAAATACACGTGCTCGTTGCCGTCGAACTGGGCCACCTCGAGCCCGTGATCGCGCTTGAGCCGCAGCGGGAACCGCAGCGGCTCGTTGACCACGAACAGACGGCCACCCGGCCGCAGCACCCGATGCAGTTCACGCAAGCTGGCGCGCAGGTGCTCGCGGTCGTTGTGGTGGAGCACCTCGCAGCAGAAGACGTGATCGAAGCTGTCATCCGCCAGCGCCGGTGCGAACATCACCGACAGCACGCGCTCGAAGAAGACCTCGCCGCGATCTAGGAAGTAGTCGGCCGTGCAGAGGCCCTGCAGCTCCACCGTCGCTATGTCCAGCGCGATCACCTCGAGTCCTCGCGCCGCGAAGATGTTGCTGGCCCAGCAGGTGTTGGAGCCGACGTCGAGCAGGCGCTCACCCGGCTGCAGGGTGGTCCGCCGTAGGAGCGCCTCGACCGCCTGCCGTTGCCCGTGCCAGTAGGGCAGATCGACGTCGGGAAGTGCCAGGATGCGCTCGCGATCCCAGCCGTCCGCCCGCATCACCTGGGCGAAGCGCTCGAGCCCGGCGCGCTCACGGCGAACGAACTCCGCGGGGGCGTACAGCAGGTCCACGATGCCGCCGGTGACCGCGTAGCGCTGTCCGCAGCTTGTGCAGGCGAGCTCGCCGTCGCGCACCTCACGCTGATCGCGGCGAGCGACCGTCAGGCTCAGGCCGCCGTCGGTGCGACAGCGGGGGCAGCGGAGAATCGATGTGAGTCGCTCTCGCACTTGGAGCGCGTGAGCATACGCGGGTGGACCGGGGCGTCGAGCGGCGGTATGGTGCTCTCACCAGCGGAAGGAGATATCCATGCATGCGCCAGCGGATCGGATTCGCAACGTGGCCCTCGTCGGACACCGAGGGTCGGGGAAGACCGCGCTGCATGAGGCGCTGCTGTTCGAGGCGGGTGTGACCGGCCGTCTGGGGTCGGTTCCTGATTGCAGCACGGTGTCGGACTCCGATCCCGACGAGCAGACCCGCCAGATGTCGATCTCGGCGACGCTCAGCTCGTTTCACTGGCAGGAGCGCAAGATCAACCTGCTCGACACGCCCGGCGAGCCGAGCTTCGTGGCGGACGCGCTGGGCGCGCTGCGCGTGTGCGAGTCGGCGGTTTTCGTGGTCAACGCGGTGATGGGCGTGGAGGTCTCCACCAGCCGCCTGTGGGCACGCGCGGCGGAGCTGGACATCGCGCGCATGCTGTTCGTGAACATGCTCGACCGCGAGCGCGCCGACTTCTTCCGCTCACTCGATCAGCTCAAGCGGGCGTTCGGGCCCCACGCGGTCGCAACGGAGATCCCGATCGGCTCCGAGCAGGACGTCGAGGGGGTGGTCGATCTCGTCGACATGAAGGCCTACCGCCAGGACTCCGCCGACCGTGCCGGCTGGAGCGAGATCCCAATCCCCGACGCCCAGGCCGAGCTCACGCGGGAGTACCGCGAGAAGCTGATGGACGAGGTGTGCGAAGTGTCGGACTCACTGATGGAGCGCTACCTAGAGGGCGATGAGATCTCGCACGAGGAGATCGTGGATGCGCTCAAGGAGGGCACCAACCACGGCAAGATCTTCCCGGTGGTGTGCGGCGTGGCCACGCGCAACCTTGGCACCTCACGCCTGCTCGATGCGATCGTCGAGGACCTGCCCTCGCCCGTCAAGCACGGGTCGCTGACGGTGGGCGACATCGAGCTCAGCCCCAGCGAGGACGAGCAGCTGTTCGCGTACGTGTTCAAGACCAGGGCCGACCCGTTCGCCGGGCGGATAAACCTGCTGCGCGTCTATCAGGGGGTGATGCGGGCCGACAGCCAGGTGCTGAACACGCGCGCCCACGTCAAGGAGCGCATCGGCCAGCTGCTGGTGTTCGCGGGCAAGGAGGTCGAGCACGTGCAGGAGTTCGGGCCGGGGGACATCGGCGCGGTGGCCAAGCTCAAGGAGACGCGCGCGGGCGACTGGCTGGCCGCGCAGGACGAGCCGATCGGCATGCCGCGCCTGAAGCTGCCGGCGCCGGTGATGGCGTTCGCGGTCGCGCCCAGGAGTCGCGGTGATGAGGACAAGGTGCTCGCGTCGCTGCGCCGGCTGCAGGAGGAGGACCCGACGATCGACCTGCACCGCGATCAGCAGACGGGCGAGCAGATCGTCGCCGGGCTCTCGCAGGTGCACGTCGAAGTGATCGTCGATCGCCTGCGCTCGCGCTTCGGGGTGGAGGTGACGCTGAAGCCGCCGCGCGTGCCATACCGAGAGACGATCCGCACCGTCGCCGCCGCACATGGTCGGCACAAGAAGCAATCGGGTGGGCGCGGACAGTTCGGCGACTGCCACATCGAGATCGCGCCGCTGAACGACCACGCGCATCCCACCGGCTTCGAGTTCGTGGACAACATCAAGGGTGGCGTGATTCCCAGCTCCTTCATACCTGCGGTCGAGAAGGGCGTGCACGAGGCGATGGAGAGCGGCGTCCTCGCGGGCTACCCCGTAAAGGGCGTGCGCGTACGGCTGTTCGACGGCTCCCACCATTCCGTCGACTCGTCCGAGATCGCCTTCAAGCTGGCCGGCGCGCAGGCCATGAAGCAGGCGCTGGCGCTCGCCGACCCGGTGCTGCTTGAGCCGATCATGCTCGTCACCCTGTCGGTGCCCGACGCGCACGTGGGCGATGTCATCGGCGACCTCAACAGCCGCCGTGGGCGCCCACTGGGCATGGAGCCTGTGGGCGCGATGACGGAGATCCGCGCCGAGGTGCCGATGGCCGAGATGCTCGCCTACGCCCCCGACCTGCGCTCGATCACGCAGGGGCAGGGTGACTACACGCTCGAGTTCCTGCGCTACGAGGAGCTCCCCGGACATCTCGCGCAGAAGGTGGTCGAGCAGGCAGGACAGGAGCGCGCGGCGGTACACGCGTAGCCAGCCCACGCGGGGCGCCAGCGCGATGCGCTCGCGCGCGAGGGCGGCTACCGCTAGTCTGGTGGGTCGATGGCCACGCGCACGATCGTCACCTCCCAGCCGGATGTAGCCTGCGACGTGTGTGCCCGGAGGCTGCTGCGCGGCGAGCAGCCGGACGTGTTCATCGGGGCCGGACGCCGGCGCATCGTGTGCGAGCTGTGCGCGCCGCGCGCCGCTCACGAGGGCTGGATGCGCGAGACCGACAGCCAGTCGTTAACGCTTCCGCCGATGCGCGCGCGGCGCGGACGCAGCCTGTTCGACAGGCTGCGCCAGGTGGGCCGGCCGGCCGGCGGCCCCGCGCTGGGCTCGGCCGCCAGCGCCTCCCAGGATCCCGAGGCAGCGCCATACGACCTGTTTGCCGAGTCGGCGCCCACACCCACCGACCCCGCCCCCGCGAGGCCAGCACGCTCGCACCTAGAGGTACCCACCCAGGAGCTCGCCGCGGCCGAGCTTCTCGACCCGGCCCAGCAAACGCCGGCTCACGCGGACGTGTACGCCCATGCGGCCGAGGTGCCCGTAGAGCATGGATCGGAGACATACGCGTCGCCGGCGGAGCCTTCGGCGTACCTGCGGGAGGCGGTCGCCGTTTTCAACGCGAGCGAGTTCCCCCGCCGTGTGGCGGGCGTCAGCCGCTCGCTGGGCCCCTCGATGGTGACCGTGCGCTCGGCCGAACACCTCAGCAGCGTGGTCACGATCGTTGTCGCGTGGGAGCTGTGCTGGTACCGCTACGAGGTCGATCTCAGCGAACCGGTCGTCGAGGCGACGCTCATCACTCAGGGGACCGAGCTCGCCGAGCTCGCGCGCGAGGATCGGCTCGCCAACGCAGTCGCCGGGGAGTCCGGCGCGCTGGCGCTTTCCGTCGTGTGACGATTCGGTGCGCTCCGCTTGCGTAATCGCGAGCTAGGAGTAACATCGACGCCGAGATGATCTACTGCGTGGTACCAAGGCCGCTTGCCGACGAGCTGTATCCGAAGCTCGTCGAGCACTACAGCGACGACACGAACGTCACCGTGATCGTCGACCGGCGCAAGTTCGACCGGCGCGCGCGCTACGCCAGCGCGGGCGTGTCCGATGACGGCGAGGCGCAGCGGCGCATCGTGCGCGACCGCCGACGCGCACGTGTCCCCGGCGACCTGCTGCCGCTCGCGCACGCCTCCTAGCACCTGCCGCGGTCGACCGCCAGCCTGCCGCGACCGGCGGCTTCGTCCCCGACAATCTTCATAATCCCGCCGCGATGAAGCTGATCGTCCACGTCGACGGCGGTGCGCGCGGCAATCCCGGTCCCGCGGCCGCCGCAGCCGTCACCAGCACGCCGACCGGCGACGTCGTCGACGAGCACGCCCAGCTGCTGGGCAAGGTCACCAACAACGTCGCCGAGTACCGCGCCCTGCTGCTCGGCCTAGCGCGCGCCCGCGAGCTAGGCGCCACCGAGATCGAGGTGATCGGCGACTCCGAGCTGATCGCCAAGCAGGTGCAGGGCATCTACAAGGTCAAGCACCCCTCGATGCGCCCCCTGTACCTCGAGGCGATGCAGGCCCTCAAGGCGTTCGATCGTTGGTCCATCCGCACGGTGCCGAGAGCTCAGAACGCCGAAGCCGACGCCCTGGTAAACGCCGCGTTGGACCAAGCGGCCGCCACCACCCCCTAGCCGGCCGAGAGGCAAGCAAGACAAGGACACAGGAAGCGTGGCGTGCTTTGCACGCGAGCGACCGAGGACGCCGTATTGCGCCTCCTATCAGCCGGCTAACGAAGCGGCTGCGCCGATTTGGCGAGCATCAGCATCTGCGAGTTCGACAGTTCCTCAAGCAGCGTGTTCGTGAGCCAGTACAGGACCTTGTGGGAGACCCAGCCGATGACGTGGATGTGTTCGCCGTCGTCGACGATTTTGTAGCTCACGCCGCCGATCACCTGCGTGCGCGAGTGGGCGAACAGCGGCGGGCCCAGCCAGTCGGTGCCCTCGAAGTCGTAGTAGCCGCCGATCTCGTTCTGCTGCCACACCACCACGTAGGCGTGGTGGGGTCGGCCATGCTCGTCCTTGAGCGTGTACGCGCGCACCTGCTGCTGTTCGGCCTGGCCGGTCTGCAGCGTCGGGTACAGGACGGGGAAGGGGACGTCCAGGGCGGCGTTGACGACTTCGCTCTCGCCCGCGGAGGAGGTCGGGTACAGGTCGAGATCCGCGGGTGTGGGGCCGGCGCTCGAGTGGTGGGCGTGGCGGGTGCTGTGCCTGCTCGCGTGTGCGGCCGGCAGCTGCAGCTGTTCGTGGCCGTTGAGGAAGGTGTTCAGCGTCTGCGCCTCCAGTTCCGGGGATGAGGTGACGTAGTCGCCGCCGCCCGGGATCTGGTCGTCGATGTTGGTCGTCAGGAACTTCACCTGGCGCAGGGGCTTGGTCTGCGAGAACGCGACCAGCTTGGCCAGCAGGATCAGCTCGCTCGCGGTCGCGGGGAAGTTCGACCTGATTGCGTGCCCGACCGCTTTGGCGACGGTGTCGATCTGGCCGATCTCGTTGCTCGGGTCGATCTGCTGGCGCAGGTCGCGCAGGAAGTCCTGCTGGCGCGCCACGCGCACGAAATCGTCGTCGGTGTGGCGATAGCGGACGTAGTCGAGCGCGTTTTCGTAGCAGAGCTTCTGGTATCCGGGCTGCAGGTTGATGCTCGTGTAGTCCGTTTCCGTCGACCCCACGTTTTCGTTGAAGTAGCGGTGGTCGACGTTCACGTACGCGCAGCCGAGCGTGTCGACGACTTTGATGAAGCCTGAGAAGTTGACGTCGACGATGCCGTTCAGCTGCAGCGACGGGAAGATTTCGCGTTTGATCGTTTCCGCCGCGAGCACGCTCGCCTCGTTCGTGCCCCCGATCTGGCTGCCGATCGTGTACGCCGCGTTGATCTTTTCGCTGGGGTAGACCTGGCCGCTCGGCGTCTTGATGTTGACCATCAGATCGCGGGGGATCGACAGCACCGAGGTCTGGCCCTGCTCGGGGTCGAAGCGCACGAGCAGGATCGTGTCGCTGTGGGGCGCCGCTTCGCGTTCTTCCGCGTTCTTGGAGCCCGAGCGCCTGTCCGAGCCGAGGATCAGGAAGGTCTGCGGCCCGCCACCGTATTCGGGTGTGACCAGGCCCTTGGGCGCGTCGATGTGGCTGAGCGTCGGGAACACCTCGTCGGCGAGCGTGGTGATCTTGTTCAGCGCAACCGTCGCGGTCGCCGCGCCGCTCAGCACCGTGATCAGCACGCCGGCGAGCAGGAACCGCTTCCACATGCCCCACGCCAACGAGGGCCCACCATTGTCATTCATCGGCTGTCGGGGCGTGGCGGATCATGGGGCCTGAAGGCGAGCTCGGCGCCGCCCTCCAGCGGTGCGCTCCGATCCAAGGGTAGCGGGCCGATCGGAGCGCAAGCGCCGGGATGATGGGTACGCTCGGTTCGTGCTCAGCCCACGCAATCGTGAGCTTCTGGGCCTCGTCCCCTCCGCGTTGCTGGTGACGGGCGGCTTCACGGCGATCTTCATCCAGGCGCAGAAAAGCTCTCCAGGCACCGCCACCAGCCTCACGCTCAACCACATCTCCGGCGTGTCGCTCACCTACGGCGCGCTGTTCCTCGGGCTGTGCGTGGCCGCGCACCTCGTCATCCGCTTCGCGCTGCCCAACGCCGATCCGTACATGTTCCCGCTCGTGGCCGTCCTCGCGAGCGTCGGGATCGTGATGATCTACCGCATCGAACCGACGCTGGCCCGCCAGCAGGCGCAGTGGATGGTCGTCGGGCTGGTGCTGTTCGCGGCGACGATCGTCGCGCTGCGCAGACGCGGCGTCGGTGTGCTCGCGCGCTACCGCTACACGATCGCGCTCATAGGCATCGGCATGACCGTCCTGCCGCGCCTGCCGGGGATCGGCGAGGAAGTCAACGGCGCCTATCTCGACATCCATATCGGCAGCGTCTCCTTCCAGCCGGCGGAGTTCGCCAAGGTCGCGATCGTGATCTTCCTCGCCAGCTACCTGCGCGACAACCGCCAGATCCTGGTCACCGCCGGGCGGCGCGTGCTGGGGCTGACGATCCCGCCGATGAAGCAGTTCGGCCCGATGCTGATCGTGTGGGGCGCCGCCATGGCGACGCTGCTGCTGACGCGCGAGCTCGGCACCTCGCTGATGTTCTACGGCGCGTTCCTGGCGCTGCTGTACGTCGCCACCGGGCGCCTGTCGTTCCCGCTGGTGGGGATCGTGCTGTTCGCGCTCGGCGCGTGGTACCTGGCGGGGCACGTCAGCCACGTCGAGGCGCGTGTGCTCGCCTGGGAACACCCGTTCAACGAAGAGCTCTACAAACGTGAAGTGGGGGGCAGCTATCAGCTCGCGCAGGCCCTTTTCGCCCAGGCCGACGGGGGGGTGCTGGGCACCGGCTTCGACCGCTCGCTGCTGCGGTTCCCGGTCGAAGTGGCCCCTCACGTGATCGTGCGCCAGTCGATCCTGCCGGTGCCCGAAAGCGACACCATCTACGCGGTCATCGTCAACGAGCTGGGCCTCGCAGGCGCCGCCGCGCTGCTGGGCGTGTACCTGATGCTGGTGGCGCGCGGTCTGAAGACGGCCGTGCTCGCGCGCGACTCCTTCTCCAAGCTGCTCGCAACCGGCCTGTCGTTCGTGATCGCCATACAGGTGTTCGTCATCGTCGGCGGCGTCACGCGCGTGATCCCGCTCACCGGCGTGACGCTGCCGTTCGTCGCCTACGGGGGCTCCTCCGTGGTCATGAACTTCGTGCTCGTCGCGCTGCTGCTCGTGGTCTCCGACCGCGCGAGGCGCCCCCACGTCGCGCCCGCTCGCAGGTGAGCTGGCGGCGCCGTCGAAAACCAAGCGCGGAGATGTTGAGCTCGACCCTCCCCGACAGCGGCTCCCGCCCGTGGCTGGCACGCCTGCGCCGCGCGCTCGACGGTGGGCTGTTCGTGCTGCACTTCCAGCCGATCGTCTCCGTCGATGATCGGCGCGTGTCCCACCACGAGGCGCTGCTGCGCTTGGCCGACCAGCCCGACGGGAGCCTCGTCGCGCCTGGCCGGTTCCTGCCGGCGGCCGAGCGTCACGGGCTGATCGGGGACATCGACCGGATGGTCATCGACGAGGTCGCCGCCGTGCTCGCTCGCGAGGACGACCAGGAGGCCAAGCTGGCCGTCAACATCTCAGCCCTGTCGGTCACCGACGCCACGATGCTCGCCTACATCGAGCGTCGCCTGCAGTGGCACGATGTCGATCCCTCGCGGCTGGTGATCGAGATCACCGAGACCGCAGCCATCTCCGACATGGCCAGCGCACGCGACTTCTGCGCCGGCGTGCTCGCGCTCGGCTGCGAGGTCGCGCTGGACGACTTCGGCGCCGGCTTCGGCTCCTTCCAGTACCTCAAGCACCTGCCCTTCAGCTATCTCAAGATCGACGGCGACTTCATCCGGCTGCTGCCGATCTCACGCACCGATCAGCTCGTAGTCAAGGCCCTGGCCGGCGTCGTTCGTGGCATGGGCAGGCAGACCATCGCCGAGTTCGTCGGCGATGAGATGACCATGACCATGCTGCGCAGCTATGGCGTGGACTACGCGCAGGGCTTCGAGGTCGGGCGTCCGCAGCCGACGCTCGCGCTAACCGTGTAGCGCCTCGCCGTGCGGCCCTCGCCGTTGTGCGAGTTGCTTTTCGGCTGGTGTACCGCCATGGTTATACGGCTGACGACGTGTGTGTGTTGCCGTGCTGCCTACCCAGGCTGTGGGAACTGAGCGCGCATGGCGGCGTCCCACGCGCGGTCGCCGAGCAGCCGGCGCGTCGCGATCGAGAGCTTGGCCGACGGGGTGATCGTGATCCGCGCCGGAGGGTGGCGGCGCGCGAGCGCGCGCTCGATCACCTTGGCGACGCGCTCGGGGCCCGCGCCGAGCAGGCGCATGGGGCCCTCGTAGGCGCCGGCGGTGACGGCGGCGACGGTCGCGTTGAAATGCGCGTAGGGGTCCTCCCGCGAGTCCTCCAGGCCGGCCATGCTGGCGCTCGCGGCCTCGCCGAACTCGGTCGTGATCAGACCCGGCTCGAGCAGGATCACGTCGATGCCGAAGCCGCGCAGCTCGAAGCGCAGCGCATCCGAGAGCGCCTCCAGCGCGTGCTTGGTGGCGTGGTAGTGGCCGGCGCCCGGGAACGTCAGCCGCCCACCCATCGAGCCGACGTTGACGATCTTGCCCCAGCGCCGCGCGCGCATCTTCGGCAGGACCAGCTGCGTCAGGCGCACGAGGCCGAAGACGTTCGTCTCGAACTGGCGGCGCACGGCGTCCATCGGGACCGTCTCGATCGCGCCGCTCTGGCTGTAGCCGGCGTTGTTGATCAGCACCCCGACGGCGCCCTCTGCCTGCTCGACGGTCTCGACGGCGGCGCGCATCGAGTCCTCGTCGGTGACGTCCAGGGCCAGCGTGCGACAGCCCGCCTCGCCCAGTGCGGCGATCGTCTCCGGCCGGCGCGCGCTCGCGTAGACCGTCCAGCCCGAGCGCGCCAGGCGCAGCGCGCTGGCGCGGCCGATACCCGAGGAGCAGCCGGTAACCAGCACCGCCTTGGAGGGCTCGGCCATGGGCGCAGCATAGAGGTACGCTCCCGGAATGACCACTATCTCCCCAGACACACTTCCCGACGCGTTGAGCGCCCCCGCGCGAGAGTTCATCGCCCAGTCACACCGCCTGCTGATCGGCGCCGAGCGTCCCGAGGCGGCCGACGGGCGCACGTTCGCGACGCTCGATCCGGCCACCGGGAGGGAGATCGCGCAGGTGGCGCACGGGGGCGCCGAGGACGTGCGCCTGGCGGTGGCGAGCGCGCGCGAGGCGTTCGAGGGCCCGTGGGCGTCGCTGGCCCCCTCCGCACGCGAGCGGCTGATGCTGGCGCTCGCGCAGGCGATCGAAGATCACGACCAGGAGCTGGCGGAGATCGAGTCGCTCGACAACGGCAAGCCGGTGGGGCTCGCCAAGTACGTCGACGTGCGCGGCGCGATCGCGCACCTGCGCTACTTCGCCGGCTGGCCCACGAAGATCGAGGGCGGCGTGCTGCCGGTGACGGCTCCGAACATGCTCTGCTACACACGCCGCGAGCCCGTCGGGGTGTGCGCGCAGATCGTGCCGTGGAACTTCCCGCTGCTGATGGCCTCGTGGAAGCTCGGCCCGGCGCTGGCGGCCGGCTGCACGATCGTGCTCAAGCCGGCGGAGCAGACGCCGCTGAGCGCGCTGCGCGTGGGCGAGCTGGCGCTGGAGGTTGGGTTCCCACCGGGCGTGCTGAACGTGCTCACCGGCGATGGCGTCACCGGCGCGGCGCTCGTGGACGACCCGGGAATCGACAAGATCGCGTTCACGGGCTCGACCGCCGTCGGGCGCGAGATCGGCGCCAAGGCCGGGCGGGCGCTGAAGCGCGTCACGCTGGAGCTCGGCGGCAAGTCGCCCAACGTGATCATGGCCGACGCCGACATCGACGCCGCGATCAAGGGCTCCTACCAGGCGATCTACTTCAACTCCGGGCAGGCGTGCAACGCCGGCTCGCGCCTGTTCGTGCCCGCCGAGCGCTTCGACGAGGTCGTGGGCGCGCTGGCCGAGCAGGCCAAGCTGGCGCGGCTGGGGCCGGGGCTGGACCCGCAGACCGAGCTGGGGCCGCTGGTGTCCGCGGAGCAGCGCGACCGCGTGATGGGCTACATCGAATCGGGTCGCGAGCAGGGCGCGGAGCTGCTCGTTGGCGGCGGGGCGGCGCTGTCTGACAGCGGCGGCTACTTCGTGGAGCCGACGCTGTTCAGCGTCACCTCCGACGAGCTGCGGATCGCCCGCGAGGAGATCTTCGGCCCTGTGCTCGTGGCCTCGCCGTACGACAGCCTCGAGGAGGTCGCGCGGCGCGCCAACGACGGCGAGTACGGCCTCGCCGCGGGCGTGTGGACGCGCGACGTCTCCAGCGCCCACCGCCTGGCCGCGATGCTGCGCGCCGGCTCTGTGTACATCAACGCGTGGGGGCTCGTCGACCCGTCGGCGCCGTTCGGGGGCTTCAAGGCCTCGGGGATCGGGCGCGAGCACGGCCACGACGGCCTCGACGCCTACCTGGAGACCAAGACCGTGTGGACGGCATTGTGAGCCCCATCGCTTCGTGAGCGTCGCCGCGCAGAGCGAGCGTGGGCTCGCACAGGTTCGCATCCAGCGGTGGGCGCCCGCGCTGGCCACACTGCTGGCGCTGGTGCTCGTGGCCGCCGCCGTCGAGATCGTGCTCGACGGCGCGGCCGGCCTCTCGCCGCTGATCCCCAAGTCGCCTGAGATCGCCGGCTGGCTGCGGGGCATCGGTGAGCGCCTGGGCTTCCGCGTCTTCCTGATCGCGCTGCTCGCCTCCACGGCCGCCTACGGGGGGTTGGTCGTGCTTGTCCGCCGATCCTCGATCGCTCGCCCGTCCACCGGCGCCATCTCCAAACGCTGGGCGATCGCGCTCGTCGCGGCGCTGCAGCTGATCGTGTTCGCCGGCCCGATCCTGCTCTCGACCGACGTCTTCAGCTACATCGCCTACGCGCGCATGGGCGTCGAGCACGGTCTGAACCCCTACCTGCACGGGCCGGTGGCGATCGTCAGCGATCCCGTGTTCCCATACGTCGGCGAAGACTGGGTACACGTCGCCACCGCCTACGGGCCGCTGTACACGCTGCTGTCCTACCCGCTGGCGCCGCTCGGCGTGGTCGGCGCGCTGTGGGGGATGAAGCTCGAGGCGCTGCTCGCGAGCGCCGGCACGCTGGCGCTCACCTGGCGCTGCGCGCGCGCCCGCGGCTTCGATCCGGTGGCGGCGCTGTTGATCGTCGGCGCCAACCCGCTGTATGTGATCTACGGCCTCGGCGGCGCGCACAACGACCTGATCATGATGCTCGCGATGATGGCCGCGGTCAGCCTGACCGTCGCCGGCACGCCATCCGCCCGCCGCGAGGCCGGGGCCGCCGCGTGGGTCGTCGCGGGGGCGCTGATCAAGGCCACCGTCGCTGTGCTGCTGCCGTTCATGATCGTCTCCAAACGGCGCCTGGCGCCGATCCTCGGCGCCCTCGCGGCGATCGCCGTGGGCGCGATCGTCGGCTACGCCGTCTTCGGCATCCACGGCATCGACCTCGTCGCGGCGCTCAACCGCGACGCCGCGTTCGTCTCCACCGACAGCTTCGCCACCGAGCTAGCGCACCTGGTCGGCAAGCCGGGGGTGTTCCCGATCGACCACGACCTGCTCAAGGGCGCGCTCGTGCTGATCATCGTGCACCTGCTGTGGCGAACGTGGCGCGGATATGACTGGGTGGCCGCGTCGGGCTGGGCGCTGCTGGCGATCTCGGTCACCAGCACGTGGCTGCTGGCGTGGTACATCCTGTGGCCGCTGCCGCTCGCGGTGGTTACCCGCGACCGGCGCCTGCTCGCCGCCACGCTCGTCGTGCAGCTGCTGTTCATCATCCACCAGATCTCGCCGCTGCTGGCGCCCGTGAGATGAGCCGCGTCTGGCGGATCGAGACGGTGGTGCTCGTGCTCGTCGGGCTGCTGCTGGCGGTCGCGACGGTCAACGACCTCGGCCGCGAGGTGGGCATCAACCATCGCCTGGTCGCCGACCTGAGCACGTGGCGCCACTACACCGGCCATCACTACCTGAATATCTCGATCGACCAGGAAACCCTCGGCGCCGACAGCCAGCGCGAGGTCTTGTGTGGCAACACCAGCGCCGCCCCGCCGGGAGCCCGGACGCAGATCTGCCTGGGGATCTGGGGGCCGGTGGTGGACGGCCTGCGCACGGTCCACGGCGGCTGGTACCTGCCGCCCTATCATCCCGACATCCCAGCCAACCGCTATGGCTGCTTCGGGGTCGCCGGGCAGGGGCGGTGTCCGCGATGAGCGCCGCCGGGCAGGTGCAGATCGCGCCCGTCGCGACCGCCAGCAGCGCGCGCACCGGCCTGCCCCGGTGGTGGCCGCTGGCCGCGCTGACGCTGCTGGCCGCCGCGCTGCGCCTGTCGACGCTCGACCTGCAGAGCTTCTGGTACGACGAGGCGTTCACGCCCGTGCACGTGCTGCACCCGAGCCTGTGGGCCACGCTGCGCTCGGTCGTGCACACCGAGAACACGCCGCCGCTGTGGTACGTGCTCGCGTGGGCGGACTCGCGCGTGCTCGGGACCGGCGAGGTCGCGCTGCGCCTGCCCTCGGCGCTGGCCGGGATCGCGACGGTGCCCGTCGCGTGGGCGATCGGCGCGCAGCTCGAAGGCTCGCCCGGCAAGCGAACGCGCCGTGCCGCGCTCGTGTGCGCCGCGCTCGTCGCCGTCAACCCGCTGTTTGTGTGGTACTCGCAGGAGGCGCGCGCGTACGGGCTGTTCGTGCTGACGGCGGCGCTGGCGATGCTGTGCTTCCTGCGCGCCGAGCGCGAGCCCACGCCGAGGCGCATGGCGGCCTTCGCGCTGACCGGCTCGCTGGCGCTGCTGACGCACTACTTCGCCGTCTTCCTGCTGATCCCGATGGCGCTGTGGCTGGCCTACGACCGCCATGGGCGCCGGGTGCGCCGCGCGGCGCTGCCGGCGATCGGCGCGTTGGGCGTCGTCGGGCTCGCGCTGCTGCCGCTGATCTCCGCGCAGGGTGGCCACGGCACGCAGTGGATCGGACGCTGGCCGCTGACCGAACGGCTGGAGGCGATCCCGCAGTACTTCCTCACCGGATACTCCGGCGCGCCGCTGGGGCACGGCGTCGAGCTGCTGGTGGCGCTGCCGATCCTCGCCGGCCTCGCGCTCGGCCTGTGGCGCATGACCGGGCCCTCGCGCGAGCGCTCCCCCGGGGATGATGCCGGGCAAGTGGACGGCGATCGCCGGCGCGGCGTGCCGATCGCGCTTTCGATCGCCGCCTGCGGGGTGCTGATCCCGATCGTGCTGGTGGGCTTCGGCGTCGACTACCTCGCTCCGCGCAACCTGGTGGCGGCGATGATCCCGGTCACGGCCGTGATCGCGCTGGTGACCATGTGGCCGGGCACCGGTCCCACGGGGATCGCGCTCGCCGCGACCATAGCCATCGCGTTCCTCGCGATCTCGCTCGACGTAGATCTGAGCCCGCGCCTGCAGCGCGGGAACTGGCGCGACGTCGCCAAGGCCCTGCGCGGCCCGGCGCGCGAGCGCGTGATCACGACCGTGGAGCTCGGCTCGACGCCGCTGGAGTACTACCTGCCGGGCCTGCACGAGCTGCGCGAGGGAAGCTCGGTGCTCGTCAGCGAGATCGACGAGACCGGCTACGCGCCGCTGCGCGCGTCCGCCGAGGAGCCGCCCGTGCCCGGGTTTCGTCTGCTCGCGCGCCTGGACGTCGACGGGCTGATCGTCTTGCGCTTCGTCTCGCCGGTCCCGCGGCTGGTCAGCGAGGCTACGCTGCGTCGCCATGTGATCACGCTGGCCAGCCCCTACGTGCTTGTGCCCGCTGGCTCAAGCGTGTCATCGTGAGCTGCTTGAGTGAGATCTTGCATGCGCAACTGTCGTCTTGGATCAAAAAGATTTAGGTTTTGGTCATGCCGCAACTGACCTTGGAGGCTCGCAGCGAGGCGCAGGTGGCGCTGGAGCTGGCTCGCGAGCACCTTCTGTCGCTGCAGGACGACGGCGGCTGGTGGCGCGGCGAGCTGCAGACGAACGTGACGATGGACGCGGAGGACATGCTCCTGCGCGAGTTCCTGGGGATCCGCCGCGCCGATGAGACCGAGCGCTCGGCGGCGTGGATCCGCTCCCAGCAGCGCGCCGACGGCACGTGGGCGAACTTCCACGGCGGCCCCGGCGAGCTGTCGACGACGATCGAGGCCTACTGGGGGCTGCGGCTCGCGGGCGACCCGGCGGAGGCCGAGCACATGCGCGCCGCGGCCGACTTCATCCGCCGCGAGGGTGGCATCGAGCAGGCGCGCGTGTTCACCCACGTGTGGCTCGCGCTGTTCGGACTGTGGTCGTGGGATCGCGTGCCTGCGCTCCCGCCCGAGGTGATCCTGCTGCCCGCGTCGTTCCCGCTGAACGTCTACGACTTCGCCTGCTGGGCGCGTCAGACGATCGTGGCGCTGTCCATCGTCAAAGCCCACCGCCCGGTCCGCCCGCTGCCGTTCGACCTGCAGGAGCTGCACGCGGGCGGCGCGACGCGGGCGGCGGCTGCCTCCCCGCGGCGCTCCGGGCGGGCGGTCTCCCGCCGGCGCGCGTGGCTCACGCGCCTGGACCGCGTGCTGCGCGCCTACGAACACCGGCCGCTGGCGCCTTTGCGCCGGCTGGCGCTGGGCCGCGCGGAGCGCTGGATCGTGCGCCGTCAGGAGGCTGACGGCTCCTGGGGTGGGATCCAGCCGCCGTGGGTGTACTCGCTGATGGCGCTGCACCTGACCGGCTATCCGCTCGAGCACCCGGTGATGCAACGTGGCCTGGAAGGACTCGACCGGTTCATGGTCGAGGATCGTGACGACTCCAGCGGCGTGGGCGACGGATCCGAACCCCGCCCACCCGAGAGCCGGCGCCTGGAAGCGTGCCAGTCGCCCGTGTGGGACACGGCGCTGACGATGATCGCGCTCGCCGACGCCGGTCTGCCCGACGATCATCCGGCGCTGCTCGGCGCGGCGGAGTGGCTGCTCGGCGAGGAGGTCACCGAGCGCGGCGACTGGTCGGTGCGCCGGCCGGATCTCGACGCCGGCGGCTGGGCGTTCGAGTTCGCCAACCTCAACTACCCCGACGTCGACGACACGGTCGAGGTCGTGCTCGCGCTGCGCCGGCTCGCCGGCCGCGCGCCCGTGGGAACGCGGATCGACGGCGCGATCGGGCGGGCGCTGCGCTGGGTCGAAGGCATGCAGAGCGCCGACGGCGGCTGGGGCGCGTTCGACGCCGACAACACGCGCGCGCTCGTGCGCGAGCTGCCGTTCCTGGACTTCGGCGAGGTGATCGACGAGCCGAGCGCCGACGTGACCGCGCACACCCTGGAGATGCTCGGCCTGCTCGGGCTCGGCGACACGCCCGCCGCCCGGCGCGGGGTGCGCTGGCTGCTCGAGCACCAGGAGCCCGACGGCTCGTGGTTCGGGCGCTGGGGCATCAACCACGTCTACGGCACCGGCGCGGCGGTGCCCGGGCTGATCGCCGTCGGGATCGACCCCGCCGAGCCGTGCATCCGGCGCGCCGTGGATTGGCTCGAGCGCCACCAGAACGAAGACGGCGGCTGGGGCGAGGACCCGCGCTCCTACGACGACCCCAAGTGGATCGGCCGCGGGCCGAGCACCGCCTCGCAGACGGCGTGGGCGCTGCTCGCGCTGGACGCCGCCGGGGAGCACTCGCCGGCGCTCGCGCGCGGCGTCGCCTGGCTGGTCTCCACGCAGCGGGCCGACGGCAGCTGGGACGAGCCGCAGTACACGGGCACCGGCTTCCCGTGCGACTACTACATCAACTACCACCTCTACCGGCTCTCGTTCCCGATCATGGCCCTTGGGCGCTGCCTCGAAGCCGTCGGGGAGAATCTTCCCGAGGACGATGCCGCGGACGCCCGGCAGGACGCGTCCAACGGCGGCGCGCTCGAGCGACAGGGGTGATGCTGATAGCCGACGCGCCGATCGACGCCCCGCTCGTGGCATCGTCCCTGGAGGGGGAGGCGGTCATGGCGCGGGCGGCGGGCGAGAACTTCCCCGTCGCCAGCCGGGTGCTGCCGCGGCGTGTGCGCGCTCACCTGCTGGCCGTGTACGGCTTCGCGCGCCTGGTGGACGAGCTGGGGGACTCCGAGGAGATCGCGCCCGCCGACAGGCTGCCCGCCCTGGACTGGCTCGAGGACGAGCTCGACCGGGTGTTCCGCGGCGAGGCCACCCACCCGCTGCTCGTGCGCCTGCAAGCGACCGTACGCGAGTGCGGGCTCCCGCGCGAGCCGTTCGCGCGTCTGATCGAGGCCAACCGCGTCGACCAGCGCGTCGCGCGCTACCGCACATGGGAGCAGCTGCGCGGCTACTGCGCGCTGTCGGCCGACCCGGTGGGCGAGCTGGTGCTCGGCATCTTCGGCCTCGCCACCCCCGCGCGGATCGCGCTGTCGAGCTCGATATGCACGGCGCTGCAGCTCGCCGAGCACTGCCAGGACGTGGCCGAGGACCTCGCGCGCGGTCGCGTGTACCTGCCGCTGGAGGATCTCGAGCGGTTCGGCTGCGCCGAGGCCGAGCTGGAGCGCGATCATGCCGGCTCCGCGTTGCGCGAGGTGCTCTCCTTCGAGGTCGACCGCGCGCGCGGGCTGCTGGACGAGGGGGCGCCGCTGATCGGCCAGCTGCGGGGCCGCCCCAGGCTCGCGGTCGCCGCGTTCGTGGCCGGCGGGCGCTCCGCTCTGGACGCGGTCGAACGCGCGCGCTACGACGTCCTCGCCGGGCCGCCGCGAGCCGGGCGCACGAGCCGGGTGCTGGCGCTCGCCGCGACGCTGCGCGCCGGCGGGGGCGCGCGTGGGCGGAGCGCGGCGCCGTGACCACCGCGGCCGAGATCGCCGGCGCCTACAGCTACTGCGAAGCGCTCACACGCGCGCAGGCCGCCAACTTCTTCTACGGCATCCGCCTGCTGCCGCGCGAGCGCCGGCGCGCGATGTGCGCGGTGTACGCGTTCGCGCGCCGCATCGATGACATCGGCGACGGCGAGCTGGATGCGGCGGAGAAGCTGCGCCTGCTCGACGAGGAGGTGCGCGCGCTCGCCGCGATCGCGCCTGCCGGCGCCGGCGCCGGCGCCGGCGGCCGCGAGGACCCCGTGATGATCGCGCTGGCGGACGCGCAGCGCTGGTTCCCGCTGCCGGCGGACGCCTTGGCCGAGCTGATCGAGGGCGTGCGCATGGACGTCATGGGCGCCACCTACGAGGGCTTCGACGAGCTCGTCGTGTACTGCCGCCGGGTCGCCGGCACGATCGGGCGGCTGTGCCTGGCGATCTTCGGGCTGCGCGCGGGCGTGGGTGGCGACGGCGCGGATGCGGAGGCTCTGGCTGACGATCTCGGTGTGGCCCTGCAGCTGACCAACATCCTGCGCGACGTGCGCGAGGACGCTCAGAACGGGCGCGTGTACCTGCCGGCGCAGGATCTGCGGCGCTTCGGCGTGGACGTCGGCGAGGAGCCGGCCGCCGCGGTGCTCGCCGCCCTGGATGACGAGCGCCGATCGGAGGAGCTGTCCGCGCTCGTGCGCTTCGAGGCCGCGCGCGCGGGGGAGTGGTTCGACCGCGGGATGACGCTGACGGGGATGCTCGACAGGCGCAGCGCCGCGTGCGTGCTGGCGATGGCAGGCATCTACCGGCGGCTGCTGCAGCGCATCGAGCAGCGCCCGGAGGAGGCGGTGCGCCGGCGCGTGTCACTGCCGACGCGCGAGAAGGCGTGGGTCGCCGCATGGGCGCTGCTCCCCCTTCCCCGTACCGGGACGATGCGGGGACGATGCGGGGCGGGCGCGTGAGCGGCGCCCGCCGTGTCGTGGTCATCGGCGGCGGTCTGGCCGGCATCACCGCGGCCCTCGACTGCGCCGCCGCGGGCGCCAGCGTGACGCTCGTCGAGGTTCGACGCAGACTCGGTGGCGCGGCCTACTCCTTCGAGCGCGACGGTCTGCGCATGGACAACGGCCAGCACGTGTTCCTGCGCTGCTGCCACGCCTACCGCGCGCTGCTCGCCCGCCTGGGCAGCGAGCGGCTGACCTCCGTGCAGGCGCGGCTGGACATCCCTGTGCTGAAGCCCGGCTCACGGCCCACGATGCTGCGGCGCGGCTCGCTGCCCGCGCCGCTGCAGCTGGCGGGGGCGCTCGCTCGCTATCCGCACCTGACGCTCGCCGAACGCCTCGGCGCCGCGCGGGCGGCGCTCGGCCTGCTGCGCCTGAACCTCGAGGACCCGGCGCTCGAAGCGCAGACGTTCGGCGACTGGCTCGCGCGCCACGGCCAGGGGCCGCGCGCGGTCGCCGCGCTGTGGGATCTGATCGCGCTGCCGACACTCAACGTGCCCGCGGCGCAGGCGTCGCTGGCGCTCGCGGCGTTCGTGTTCCGCACAGGGCTGCTGTCCGCGGCCGACGCCGGCGACGTCGGCTTTCACGATGCGACGCTCGGCGAGACGATCGGCGATCCCGCCGCCCGCGCGCTGCGCGAGGCCGGCGTCGAGGTACGGCTGGGATGGCGCGCGGAGCGCCTGGCGAGGACCGCGGATGGGGTGGAGGTGCACGGCCGGGGTGCGCGCAGGGCGTCTGACGCGGTCGCAGAGGAGGAGACGGAGATGGAGGGGTTGAGCGCGGAGGCGAGCGTGGTGGCGCTGCCGCATGCGCGCGCCGCGACGCTGCTGGAGCCGCTTCTGGGGGAGCCGGCGCGCGCGCTGCGCGAGCTGGGCAGCTCGCCGATCGTCAACCTGCACGTCGTCTATGACCGGCCGGTCTGCGATCAGCCGTTCGCGGCCGGCGTGGGCACGCCAGTGCAGTACGTCTTCGACCGCACCGCCGCCGCCGGAGCGCCCGCCGGCTGCCAGTATCTGGCCGTGTCGCTGTCCGGCGCCGAACGGGAGATGGGGATGAGCGTGGATGTGCTGCGCGAGCGCTACCTGCCCGCGCTGCGCGAGCTGTTCCCACGCGCACGCCAGGCGAAGGTCGAGATGTTCCTCGCCACGCGCGAGCACGCCGCCACCTTCCGCGCGGCCCCCGGCGTCGGCGCGCTGCGCCTCGCCGCCTCGACGTCCGTTCCCGGGCTCGTCCTCGCTGGCGCGTGGACGGCGACCGGCTGGCCGGCGACGCTGGAGGGAGCGGTCCTGAGCGGCCACGCGGCCGCCGAGGCGGTGATGCGATGAGCGAGCTGCTCGTGGCGGCGCCGATGCGCATCGAGGCCGCGCTGATCTCCTCCGCGGGCAGGCGCGCGCTGGTGCGCAAGACGGGCATGGGGCCCAGGCGCTCGAAGGCCGCCGCCGGCGCGCTGGTGGGCGAGAGCGCCGGCGCGATGCTCGTGCTCGGCTTCTGCGGGGGGCTCGACGCGACGTCGGTGCCGGGGGAAGTGATCGTCGCTCAGGACGTGTACGCGGCGAGTGACGAAGGCCACCCGCAGGTGCGCGTCAGCTGCGATCTGAGCCACCAGCTCGTGCACCGGCTCACCGGTCGCGGGCTGAAGGTGCGCGTGGGGGACGTCGTGTGCGTCTCGCGCCTGGCCCTGGGCGAGCGGCGCGCCCAGCTGCACGCGGGCGGGGCGATCGCCGTGGACATGGAGTCGGTGTGGCTCGCGGCGGGCGCCGGCGGGCGCCCGTTCGGCGTCGTGCGGGTCGTGCTCGACAGCCCCGAGCACGAGCTGATGCGCGTGCGGGCGGCGTTTGGGGCGCTGCGCGCTGCGCGCGCGCTGCGTCGCGTGGCGGGCGCCCTTCACGAGTGGGCCCCGGGGGTCTAAGGTAGGCCACATGGCGGTCCGGGTCAGGCAGAGCACGCGCATGGGGTGGTACCTGATGCGTCAGCGACTGGCAAAACGGGAGAAGTTCCCGCTGATCGTCGAGCTGGAGCCGCTGTTCCAGTGCAATCTCGCGTGCTCGGGCTGCGGCAAGATCCAGCACCCCGAGCACGAGCTGCGCCGGCGCATGCCCGTCGCGCAGGCGATCGGGGCGATCGAGGAGAGCGGCGCGCCGATGGTCTCGATCGCGGGCGGCGAGCCGCTGATCCATCCCGAGATCCACGTGATCGCGGCGGAGCTGATCAAGCGCAAGAAGTTCGTGTACCTGTGCACCAACGCGCTGCTGCTGGAGAAGAAGCTCGAGAACTTCAAGCCGAGCCCGTACTTCTCGTGGGCGATCCACATGGACGGGCTGCGCGAGCGCCACGACGCCTCGGTCGAGCGCGAGGGCGTCTTCGACAAGGCCGTCTCGGCGATCAAGGCGGCCAAGGCGGCGGGCTTTCGCGTGACGACCAACACGACCTTCTTCACGCACGACTCGCCCAAGACCGTGCGCGAGGTGCTGGACTTCCTCAACGACGACCTCGAGGTCGACGAGATGATGATCTCGCCCGCCTACGCGTACGAGAAAGCGCCCGACCAGGAGCACTTCCTCGGCGTGACGCAGACGCGCAAGCTGTTCAGCGAGGCGTTCGCCGACGGGCGGCGCAAGAAGTGGCGTTTGAACCACAGCCCGCTGTTCCTGGACTTCCTCGAGGGCAAGGCCGAATTCGACTGCACCGCGTGGGGCATCCCCAGCTACTCGCTGTTCGGCTGGCAGCGCCCCTGCTATCTGATGTCCGACGGCTACACCAAGACCTACAAAGAGCTGATCGAGACGACCGACTGGAGCAAGTACGGCCGCGGCAAGGATCCGCGCTGCGAGAACTGCATGGCGCACTGCGGCTACGAGCCCACGGCGGTGCTGCAGACGACCAGCTCGCTGCGCCAGTCGCTGCGCGCCTTCGCCGGCTGAAGGCCCTCACCGGTCTAGAGGTCCTGCTCGAGCTCCGAGCGCACGGCGTCGCGGCGGATGTCGCGCCAGGACAGGCCCTCCTTGAGCAGTGCCGGCACGCCCAGGATCAGCGCGGTGACGACCTCCACCGCCTGCAGGATGATGCCGTATGCCAGGCCCTGCCCGGCGCCGACGCCGTACGCGGCGAGCACCACCAGGCACGCCGCCTGGAACACGCCGACGTTCGACGGCGTGGCCGGGAGGATCGCGCTGAGGTTCACCGCGAGCAGGATCGCAGCGGCCGCGGCCACGCCGGCCTGGGACTGCAGCCCGAGCGCGAGAATCACCATGTAGCAGGCGAGCCACTGCAGCGCCCACGCCGCCAGCTGGCCCAAGACCGCGCCCGTCCCGTAGCGCGGGCGCGCGAACACGATCAGCCCCTGGCGGGCGAGGCCGAGCATGCGGCTGATCCAGTTCGCCGCACCGGCGATGCGCGGCGAGCGCGAGCGCCGTCCGAACGCCAGCAGACGCGGGCCGGCGATCACGAGCACGCACACCACCAGCGGCAGCGCGAGCGCGGTGGCGATCGCCGCCAGATGGCCGCTCGGCAGCGGCACGCTCGTGATCGTCACCGCAAGCAGGATCACCAGCGCCAGCAGGTTGATCAGCGTCTGCGAGAACACCGTGCCGGCGACGACCGGCAGCAGGCGGGTCGTGCGCCCGTCGAGGCGGCGCGAGAGCACCACCACGCGCGTGGGCTCGCCGATCCTCCCGGGGACCAGCGCGGAGGTCATCACGCCGATCATCAGCGCGCGCACGACCGGCCCCCACGGCATCGGCGTGTCGGGCAGCGCGGCGCGCAGCGTCTGCCGCCAGGAGACCGAGCGCATCAGCATCGCCAGCGACATCAGCACGAGCGCCAGCGCGATCCACCCCGGCGATGCCGTCACCAGCGCGTGCCCGGCGCGCTGCAGTTCCAGGCGCGAGAGCGCGAAGGCGACCAGCCCGGCTAGCAGGACCACCCCGACGGCGATGCCCACGCGCCTGCGCGCGGGCCGGCGCGAGCGGGTCGGGGCGTCCTCCGGTGCAGCCATTGAGCCGGGGTCTATCACGTCGGGCCGCTATGCTGCCCGCGCAGCGATGAGGCCCGCTCCATAACCGCGGCTCGGCCGCTGATGGCTTCTACGTCACCGTCACTCGAACGTCAGTGAGGGCGTGCCGTGGAGCGCAGCGTCAAAAGCGAACGTCGATCCGTGTCCGAGCGCCGGCGGGTGTCCTCCCCGCATCTGGACCGCCAGGAGCTCGCCGCCATCTTCGCGGGCGGCTTCATTGGCGCGCTCGCTCGCGCCGCGCTCGCGCAGAGCCTGGTCGCGAGATCGTATGAATGGCCGTGGGCGACATTTGCCGTGAACCTGCTGGGCGCGGCGCTGCTCGGCTACTTCATCACGCGCCTGCAGGAGCGCCTGCCGCCGTCGCTGTATCGTCGCGCGTTTCTCGGCACAGGCATCTGCGGCGCGCTGACGACGTTCTCGACGGTGATGGTGGAGACGGTCGAGATGATCGAAGGCGCACACGTGGGGCTGGCCGTGGCTTACGCCGCCGCGAGCATCGCGGGGGGTTTGGCGGCGGTCTTCCTGACGACCAAGCTCGTGCGCCGCGCGGGGCTGAGGGTATGAGCTTCGTGCTGCTGTGGCTGGCGGTGGGCGTGCTCGGCGGGCTCGGGGCGATAGCGCGGTTCCTGCTCGACGCGCTCGTCTCGGCCAACACCGGCGCGCGCTTCCCGCTCGGCACGCTGCTCGTGAACGCCTCCGGCGCGTTCGCGCTGGGCGTGCTGGTTGGGGTGGCGCTGCAGGGCGACGCCTACCTGCTCGCCGGGACGGCGGTGATCGGCTCCTACACGACCTTCTCGACGTGGATGCTCGAGTCTCACCGCCTGGCCGAGGATGGGCGACGCCGGCTGCTCGCGGCGAACGTGGCCCTCAGCCTCGTGCTGGGCGTCGGCGCGGCGGCGCTCGGACGGCTGATCGGGGGTGGGTGATGAGTGAGGACGGCCTGAGATTGACCGTCTATCTCGGCGAGCGCGACCGTGTCGGCGGGCGGCTGCTCGCCGACACGCTGATCGACCTCTACGCTCGCCATGGCGTGAGAACGAGCGTGCTGCTGCGGGGGATCGAGGGCTTCGGCATCAGGCACAGGCTTCAGACCGAGCGCCTGCTGACACTCTCCGAAGACCTGCCGCTGCTCGCGCTCGCGCTCGATTCCAGCGCGCGCATCGAGGCGGTGCTGGAGGACGTGCGCGCCGTCGCCGGCCACGGGGTGATCACGCTCGAGCGCGCGCGTCTGCTGAACGGGGATGACGTGCACGCCGAGCTCTCGTCGGGGCCGGACGCGCTCAAGCTGACGGTCAACGTCGGGCGCGGGGAGCGGGTCGGCGCGCGTCCGGCGTACGTGGCCGTCGTGGAGTGCCTGCGCAGGCACGGGGTGGCGGGGGCCAACGTGCTGCTCGGCCTGGACGGCACCGCGCACGGGGTGCGCGAGCGTGGACGTTTCTTCGGCGCCAACGCGCAGGTGCCGATGCTGATCCAGAGCGTCGGCGAGAGCGCCACGATCGCGAGTGCGCTCCGCGAGATCGCGACGATGCTGAGCGATCCGGCGATGACGCTCGAGCGGGTGCGGGTGTGCAAGCGCGACGGCGTGCTGCTGGCCGAGCCGCCGGCGCCGCCGTCCGCCGACGGCGCCGGCCTGGCCTACTGGCAGAAGCTCGTCGTGTACACCGGCGAGCAGGCCCGCTTCGAGCGCCAGCCGCTGCACAGCGCGCTCGTGCGGCGCCTGCGCCGCGAGGGCGCCGCCGGCGCGACCGCGCTGCGCGGTCAGTGGGGCTACCACGGCGAGCACCGCCCGCACGGCGAAGCGTTCTGGTCGCTCGCCCGGCACGTGCCGGTGCTGACCGTGCTGCTGGATACGCCCGCGAACATGCGCCGCTGGTTTGAGATCGTCGATGAGATGACCGGCGAGACGGGGCTCGTGACGAGCGAGATCGTCCCCGCGCTGCGCGCGGCGGGGCCGGGCATCGAGCACGGCGGGCTGGAGCTCGCCGAGCGACGCGGTCGCTAGCCGCTCGGCGTCCGGGGAGATCAGGTCTCCAGCAGCAGCGTCACCGGCCCGTCGTTGATCAGCTCGACCTGCATGTGCGCGCCGAACGCGCCGCGCCGTGCGCCCGCGAGCTCGCAGAAGCGCACATACAGCGGCTCGGCCTGCTCGGAGGGCGCGGCGGCGACGAAGCTCGGGCGGTTGCCGCGGCGCGCGTCGCCGTAGAGGGTGAACTGACTGACGCACAGGATCTCGCGCTCGCCCAGCGCCTCGTTCATGTGCCCGTCGGCGTCCGCGAAGACACGCAGCGCGCGCACCTTCGCGGCCAGGCGCTCGGCGTCGGCGGGCTGGTCGTCGCGGGCGACGCCCAGCAGCACGAGCAGCCCGGGTCCGATCTCGGCGATCTGGCGCCCATCGACCCGCACGGCGGCCCGGCTGACCCTCTGCACGAGCGCGCGCATGGGCGGCAATTATGCCGGGGTCAGGCGCCTGGGGGAGAGCTGTTGGAGCGTCACGACCGGCGGCGGCTGCACGACCTGGTGGGAGCCGTCGTCGAACACGATCACGCCGCCGTGGGTGAGCCACGCGGCTGCCGCTGACGGACCGCTGAGCAGCGCGGCCTTCGCTCTGATCTCGGCGGCCAGCGCGCTCGGCGCGAGCGCGCTCACCTGCACCACTCCAGTGAAGGCGGGCCTGCCGGTCGACGGGTCGAGCAGATGGTGGGCGGGCCGCCCGTCGCGCTCGAGCCAGCTGCGCCGGCCGATGCCGCTGGTGGCGACGCCCGTGTGTGACAGGTTGAACGTGTGCAGGGTGCGTCCGTCGAAGGGGCTCTGCACTCGGACGGGGCGCACGAGGCCCCCGTCTCCGCCGATCAGCAGGTCCCCGGCGCAGTTGACGGCGAAGCCGCGATGGCTCGCGAGCGCCTCCCCGAGCACGTCCGCGAACAGGCCCTTCGCCAGGCCGCCGCTGTCCAGCCTGACGCCCGGCGGGCGCGTGACGGTGCCCGCGGCGAGGTCCACCTCGAGCGTGCGCCAGCGCTGGGAGGGATCGGCGGTGGCACGGCTGCGGGCGGGAGCCAGCGCGAGCGCGCTGGCGAGCGCGAGGGGCCGTGTCAGATCGTGGGCGTAGCCGACGCTCTCGAGCTCGTCCACCAGCGTCGCGTCGACGAGACCGCCGCTCAGCGATCCGGCTTCGCGCACCGCCTGCGCGAAACGCGCCATCAGCGGGCGCACCGGCACCGTCCGTCGCGGGTCGCCGTTCAGTCGAGAGAGCTCGCTGGTGGCAAGGAAACGCGAGAAGCGCCCGTGCCACGCGAGCAGCGCGCGCTTGGCGAGGGCCGCGCCGGCGTGCGCCGACCCCGCCCGTCCCGGTCCGATCACGAGGGCCGCGCAGCTCGAGCCGAAGCAGTCGAACTCCTCGATTACCTCCCCGTCGGCGCTCATGACTGCGAGGTGGTCACCGCGGAGGCGCCGCCGCCGGCTTCTTCGCCGGAGGAGAAGCTCGATTCGCCGGATGACGAGCCGAAGTCACCCGTGCCCGCTTCGTCGCTCGACCCCGTGCCGGTGGTGGTGGATTCGGTGCTGGTCGCGCCGGCGCGACGGGTGGCGTTGGCCACCAACGCGGGATCGTGGCCGGAGGCGAGCTGCACGTAGACGACCAGGAACGCGGCGCTGAAGAGCGCGACGGCGAGGCCGGCGACCGAGCGCCGGATGCGACGCGTGCGCCGGCGGATGGCCTCGCGGTGGCTGCTTGCGAGCGCCCTGGTGTCGCTCCGGTCGGAGGGGCGCACGGAAGCGCGCGCGCCGTATTGGCGCACGGACGCGCTCACCGGGCCGCCTCCGGCTGTGGCGCGGTGGCGGAGCGAAGCAGGCGCGCGAGCAGCAGAACGAGCGCGGGCACGACGACGATCGCGACGCTCGCCAGGAACCACGCCTGGCCCGCGTCGGTGCCCTCGCCGATGGAGTGGGCGAGCCCGAGGATCCACGCGAGCGCGGCGAAGCGGTGCAGCTTGCGCCATCGCTGCACGCCGATGCGCGCGCGTGCGTAGTAGGACAGGCCGAGTACCGCCAGCGTCCAGAACGCGACGATCCCGATGCTCGTCCACAGCGTCTTGTAGCCGCTCAGGAGCGGGATGGCGATGTCGCCGAGGCTCGGATGCATGTAGGCGTCGCCGAGCAGGCTCAGCCCGTGCACCAGGAGCGCCGCGAGCGTGGCCAGCGACAGCGCCTCGTGTGTCACGCGCAGCTCCGGCCGCCGGCCCTTGCCGATGCGGCCTCCCATCAGCAGCCCCACGCAGACGGCCAGGCTCGCCAGCAGCAGCGCAGCGATGCCGGCGGCACGGCTGGTGATCCAGAACAGGTACGGGCCTGCGGCGGTGGCGAGCATGCGCACACGGTGGCGGGCGCTGATGAACGGTCGCTAACCCACGTGTAAGCGGTCGCTAAGAGCGTGCGCGGGCGGGGCGCGGCCGGCGTGAGGACGAAAGCGACGCGGTCCAGAGCCGCTCGAGGAACCTTTCCCTTCCGGCCCGGGGGCCTTCCGGTTCGGGTGGCGCGGCCTCACACCTCAGTGGCCTCGCTCTTGACGGCTCGGAACCGCGTCTGTGGTCAACTTAAGAGCAGCACCTGGAGATTGCAAGGGCCCGCCGCTCGCGCTCCCCGCACCTTGCGGAGAAATCATCTCTCGCTACGGCGAGGCCGTAGCCGTAGCCGTAGCCGCGCCAGCGGTGGCCACGTCGGTGGGGTAGGTGCTCCGTGCGCGCAGCAGGAACACGCCGGCCGCGGCGAGCGTGCTCAGCATGATCAGGAAGCTCACCTGCAGCCCGGTGCCGGTCGCGGCGGAGACGATGCCGTGGGTATGCGTGCCGATCGGCGCCTGCGCGGGCTCGATGCCGATCACGAGGTCGGCGACGGCGCCGAACAGCAGCGGCGCGAGTGCCTGGGCGAGCGAGCGCACGAACGTGCGGGTGCTCTCGGCCCGCCCCCACAGGCCGGAGGGCATGATGTCCAGACGAGCGGCATCCAGCGGCGGGTTCGCGGCCGAGATCAGCGCTGCGCCGGCGACGTCGAACCAGATCGCGGGGGTGAGGTGGCTGGCAAGAAGGCCCGGGATCAGGAGCAGGGCGGCGCCCATGTAGCACAGCGCCGGAGCCCACACCCGGGCCTGCAGGCGGCCGCGGCGCACGAGCGCGTCGGTGATGTGCCCGCTGACGAGCGTGCCGGCGAGCGCGCCGAGCACGAGCAGGCCGAGGACGAGCGTGGCCGTCGCCTGGCTGGCGTGATAGTGCCCGCGCACGAACACCACGGCGAACGTCTGCAGGCCGGCGAAGAAGAAGTACCCGAGCGAGGAGCCAAGGATCAGCAGCACGTTCGTGGGGATGCTCAGGATGTAGCGCACAGCGGCGCCCAGCGACATCGCGTTGGGGTCCGTGTCGAGCACCAGCTCCGGATTCGGCTCGAAGCCGCGCTGGCTGGCGACCTCGTGCGCGAGGTCGCGATCGGGCGCCTGCTCGACGTGCTCGTCCGCGGCGCTGTCGGTGGCGGCGTGCGCGTCCGCGAGCGCCTGCGTCCCCGGCGCCAGGCGGCTCTGGCCGCCGCGCGCCGGCTCCGGCACGGTGCGCCACAGCGCGCGTGCGAGGAAGAAGCCGGGGAGCGCGAGCAGCGCGAAGGCGACACGCCAGGAGAACGCGCTGGCGACGGTGCCGCTCACCACGAACCCGGCGGCCGTGCCGATGATCTCCCCGCTGAGGATGTAGCCGTAGATGCGCCCGCGCTCGCGCGAGGGGAAGTAGTCGCCGCTCAGCGACGCGATCGCGGGCCCGGCGGTCGCGGCGACGGCGCCGAGCCCGACGCGAGTGAGCAGCAGCGTCGAGTACGAGCGCGCGAACGCGCCGAGCAGCGTGGTCACGCTCCACAGCACGACGCTGGCGGCGAGCAGTGGTATCCGGCGCGCGCGGTCGACCAGCAGCCCGACGGGGATCACGGCCACCGCGCCGACGAGCAGCGCGACTGAGTTGAGCAGGCCGATCTCGGTGTTGTCGATGTGCAGCGCGCGCTCCAGCTGCGGCGCGACGGCGCCGACGGTGGCGATCTGCGCGCTGCTGAGCGCGAGCACGCAGGCGAACAGGACGATCACGCGCGCCCGCGCGGGGCCGCCGACGAAGTGCACGACCTGCCCGCGCAGCAGGCGTGCCAGCCAGCGCACGCTGCGCATCAGCGCGAGCACGATGCGCTCGGGCGTGCCGAGATCCTCCATTCTCAGGTGCGGGAGGCTCGCGTCAGTTGCGCCCGCCGCCGAACAGCCGCAGGAAGAACAGGAAGATGTTGACGACGTCCAGGAAGATCCCGGCGGCCAGCGGCACCGCTTCGCCCATGCCCGCGCGGCGCATGCGGTTGAAGTCCAACACCGTGTAGGCGCCGAAGATGCCCAGGCCGAGCAGCGCGTAGATGACGTTGCCGCCGGGAATCGACACGAAGATGGTCACGAGCCCGAACACGATCAGCGCCAGCAGCGCGAAGAACAGCAGCCGGTAGCCGCCGGAGAGATCCCTGCGAATCGCATAGCCGGTGCTGCCGAGCCCGCCGACGAACAGCGCGGTCGCGCCCGCCGCCTGCCACACGGCGTCGGGCTCCGCTTCGACGTAGCGGTTCAGCACGCCGCCCAGCCCCAGGCCGAGCAGCAGGCCGGCGGCGAACAGCAGCGTGATCGACAGCGCCTCCGAGCGACGCGCGACGTTCAGGCCGATGATGCAGACGAAGCCGCCGATGAAGCAGACGATCGACGCGCCCTCGGCGATTTCGCGCCCCAGGTAGGACCCGAGCGTGAAGAAGACGAGCGTGACGGCGACTAGGCCCATCACCTGACCGAAGACTCCGGCCGCGCCAACGGTCTCGATCGAGCCGAACATCCCTTCGTCTTTGTAGCCGGCGAGTTGGGGCATTGCTCGACTCCTCTCCTCGGTTTGCGTTGCCGGAGGCTGCTCGCACCTGGCCAGCGGAGCGCAATTTTACGGCATGGGTGTTCGGGTAGTAGCCCGTGTTACCTGCATGTGACGGCGCGGTGGGGATCGTATTCCCAGCTGTCAGTGGCGCTACAGTGCTCGTCTAGAACGTGCCGTCGCGAAGAGTGGTTGGATCGGGATGGCTTGTTGCGTCTGCGTCGGCGTCGCTTGGATTGAGAGAGGACGATTGATGGACCCCCGCCAGCGTGTCCGGATGGTGTTGCGCGGTGCCCCGCGCTCCTGGCTGCGGCCTGCTTCAGATGACTGGCTGGTGGCGCTCGTTCGAGGCGGAAATGCGACCGCGTTTGAGATTCTCTACGACCGCCACTCTCGCGAACTGCTGTCGTTCTGCCGCTTCATGCTCAGCTCCCAGCACGATGCCGAGGATGCCGTCCAGCTGACGTTCGCGTCCGCCTACAGCGCGTTGTTGGCAGACGAGCGCTCGGTCACGCTGCGCCCTTGGCTGTTTGCGATCGCTCGTAACCAATGCCTGAGCGTCCTGCGACAGCGCCGGCCGGTGAGCGAGATCGACCTGGTGCTGGCGCCGCATGAGGACGTTTTCGCGCAGGTGCAGCGCAGGGACGATCTACGTCACGTGCTCGCGAACCTTCACGACCTGCCCGAGCACCACAAAGCGGCACTCGTCCTGGCCGAGCTGCACGGCTTCAGCCACAGAGACATCAGCGACGTGCTGGGCGTGAGCGCTGAGCAAGTCAAGTCCTACGTCTATCAGGCGCGATCGAGCTTGATCTCCGAGAAGCAGGCTCGCGACGCGGACTGCCAGGAGATTCGCAGAGAGCTCGCGACAGCCCGTGGCGCGGCGCTGCTGAAGAGTCATCTCCGCCGTCACCTACGCTCATGTGCAGGCTGCCGCGACTACTCCCAGGCGCTCACGCGCCAGCGCCGCCGCCTCGGCTGCCTGCTTCCTGTGGCCCCGTCGCTCGCTCTCAAGCGACGGGCGATGAAGGCTGCGCTCGGCAACGCGCCTGGTCCCGGTAGCACGGTCGCCGGAGCGTCCGTGACGGGGACCGCCACGGAGCTCGCTGGTGGCGGCGCCAAGCTGCTGGTCGTCAAGCTGCTTACCGGAGTGGCGCTTCTGGGTGCCGGAACCAGTATCGGAACGCTCGTGGTCAAGGCCTCAGGGATGCACTCCGGGCAGACGCCCGCGTCGCGCACGCATCTGCGGCTGTTGGCATCCATCCGGCCGGCGACCGAGCTCATCCCAACCGACGAAAAAGCAGCGCCGCCTGCGGTGCCGCACATCGGTACCGGACTCACGAGCGCCAGCGACCGTCCGGCGCAGTCCGTGGTGGCCGCGATCCAGCCACGCGCGCAGGCAGCCCAGATCCAAATCCAACGCGAAGGAGCGCACGGGGTTGGTAAGGGCGAAGAAGGGCATGGCAAGAGCGAAGGAGCGCATGGGGTTGGTAAGGGCGAAGTGGCGCATGGCAAGAGCGAAGGAGCGCATGGGGTTGGTAAGGGCGAAGGAGCGCATGGGAAGAGCGAAGAACCGCATGGGAAGAGCGAAGAAGGGCATGGCGAGAGCGAAGAACCACATGGGGTTGGCAAGGGCGAAGTAGCGCATGGCGAGAGCGAAGAACCGCACGGGGTTGGCAAGAGCGAAGAAGCGCCGGGCAACAGCGAAGAAGCGCCGGGGAACAGCGAAGAACCGCATGGGGTTGGCAAGAGCGAAGAAGCGCCGGGGAAGAGCGAAGAAGCGCCGGGGAAGAGCGAAGAAGCGCCGGGCGCGGTCATGGCGAAGCAACCAACGAGCGGTAGCGCCAGGACGGCTTGGTCAGACAGATGAGAGCCCGAGAGTCCAATAATCCTCGCGCTCGCCGGCCAACCTTTTTGTCGGCCCGGCGTTAATACCTTCGCCGCTCGCGAACGGCGCGAGCCAGGCAACGAGGGTAAATGGCTGACGACGAGAGAGGTCTGTCCCGGAGCGTTCCGGGGGCCTGAAATGCGCGTACGACATCCGTGCGCTTGGCGACAAGGAGCAGGAGAATGCGCACCATGCTTGTGAGAGTTTCTGTATTTGCGGCGCTTTTGTCGCCGCTGCTGTCGATGGGTGTCACGGCTGGAGCGGCGGACGCTGCTGGCAGCGCGGGCACGATATGCAGTGCCAACAGCGGGTCGGTAGTGCTTTCGCCGGGGCTGGAAGTCGCGGCGCAGGTTCAGAACGTCGTGATCAAGGGGACTCTGTCTGGCTGCAACGGCAGCACGGTCACCGGCGCCACGTACGTCGCGCACCTGAAGACGACCGAACCCGTGGACTGTGCGACGCTGGCGTCGGGCAGCCCGGAGGTCGGGACGGTGGTCATCAAGTGGGGCCCGAAGGGTCAAGGAAACTCGCACGGGTCGCTGACCCTTCCGCTGACAAGCTCGCCGGGCGCGCGCATGACGGGCGAGCTCGAAAAGGGCCCGTTCGCCGGACTGGGTCTCTTCGGGCCCGTCTCACAGACGTTTGCGGGCACATGTGGCGTGCCATCCAAAGGAGCCAAGAAGGCGAAGAAGGTCAAGGACGGCACGTTCGCGGGCTCGGAATTCCGGGTCGCTGCTCCGCCGACGGCGGCGATCGCGTCTCCCGCTGGCGGGGGCGTGTACGCGCAGAACGCGACAGTCGCAACCGAATTCTCGTGCTCCGAGAGTGCTTTCGGGCCAGGCATCGAATCGTGTGTGGACTCAAACGGCGCGTCCAGCAGCCCGGGCACGCTCGAAACTGCGACGGTGGGCTCGCACGCGTACACGGTGACCGCGACAAGCATCGACGGGCAGACGGGCACGGCGACGATCCACTACACAGTCGAATAGGCGCGACGCCATGAGGAGGAGGTCCTGACTTGACCTCGTGGGCCTCCTCCTCGAGCCATCATCGTTGTGGCTGCCGACACAGCGTGAAACGGCTGCGGTCCTCTGGCGGCAAGCCGGACCCGCTTGCTGACGAGGTCGGACTGGAGCCAGGTGTTGCTGGGCCTGGCGCGCTCTCCAGCCCGCCGACCGACGAGATGCCGCTTGGCGAGATGAGCGACAGGCGGTCGACCTCGCGGCGCAACATCGACATCCACGCCCGCATGGTCGCGGCCGTCAGAGCCCGAGAAGTGCCTGAGGAGATCCTCGCTGCGGACTTTCGCATGGAGCACCACGCGGCCGCCGCCGTCGACTACGCCTACAGCGGCGCGACCGGCTGGCGCGAATGGATGAGCGACCTCTTCGAAGTCTTCCGCGAGGGGGCTCAGTACCGCGTCGAGGAGCTCGTCCTGGCCGGTGACGATTTCGTTGTGGCGATGTTCCGCGTCGTCGGTCGCAGTGTTCGATCGGGGAACTGGCTTGCGCTTTGCTGGGTCGGCGTCACGTGGTTCCACGACGGAAAGGCGACCCGCGCCGTCGGTTACACGTCGCGCGCCGCGGCATTGAAGGCGGTGGAGCTGCACTCGCGGGCGAAGTCGGAGGCTGCCGCCAACGCGGGTTCGCACGCCCGCGCGAAGCACCTCTAGCGAAACCGAGCGAGGACGCCGGACCGAGCTGGCGCGCCGTCAGAGCTTGCGCGCCCTGACCGCGGTCCCGTATGCGCAGATCTCCGTCCAGGTCGAGCCGAGCTCGGAGGTGTCGAAGCGAAACGCGATGACGGCGTTGGCGCCCTTGGCCTCCGCCTCCGCCACCAACCTGTCGGTTGCGTCCTGCCGGCCAGCCGCGAGCATCTTGGTCATGCCTTTCAACTCGCCGCCGACGAGCGACTTCAGCCCCGCGCCGATCTGGGATCCAAGGTTGCGAGAGCGGACGGTTAGCCCGAACGCCTCGCCGAAGACCTCCTCGATCTCATATCCCGGAAGGTCGTTCATCGTCGAGATGAGCACGGAAAGAACGCTACCAGCGTTGCGATCGGTTGCGGTCGAGAGGGTTCGTTGTCGGCTCAGGCCCGTCTGCGCTCAAGCGCAGGCGGCCCCGGTCCGAAGAGAACGGCAACTCGATGCACAGCGGATCATCTCAGTTGTTAAGGCAGGCGCCAGCCCCCACAGGGCGGGGCCTCACAGCCGACGGGCCGTTGCGCGCAGCGAGCGGGCCCGCACTGTTCGGTGCGCTCGCGCGGCGTCTGACGGTCGGTCGACCGGCGATCGCATGGTCACTGGCGCTGCTATGCTTGTTCAAGGCGCTCATCTCCATAGCGACCGTGGCCTTCCCGATCAGCGCGAGCGAGCCAGCAGGGCTCGTCGCCGGCGCCGGCGTGCTGGCGATCACCGTCGGATGCGCGGTGTGGCTGTTCGCGACCAGAATCCCTCTCCTTGGCTTCGAGCTGATCGCGGCGAGCGGAGCGCTCGTGACGAGCGCTCTGATCACACAGGCGACCACCCACGGAGGCATGATGCTCGCGGCCTTCGAGTACCCCTGGATCGCCATCTACGCGGCCCACTTCTTCCCGCGTCGGGCGGTGAGCGCACTGGGTGCGCTGATCTCGGTCGGCTTCGGCGCGGGGCTGCTGCTCAGCGGTCTGGCACACGTGGCGGTCTACTGGGTGGTGGTGACCGTCACGATCTGGTCGATCTGCATCGTGCTCGGCAATCTCAGCGAGAGCGTGCGTCTGCAGGTCGGCACCGATCATCTCACTGGCCTGCTCAACCGCAACGGGTTCCTGGCTGCGGCGCTGCGCGAGCGCGCGCTTGCCAATCGCACCGGCGCGCCGCTGACCGTCGCGGTGATCGACCTCGACGACTTCAAGCAGATAAACGATCGCTCCGGCCACGCGGCTGGCGATGAGCTGCTCGCGGCCCTTGGCCGGCAGTGGCGCGAGCGCATGCGCCCCAGCGACATCCTCGCTCGCCACGGCGGCGACGAGTTCGTGCTGCTGCTCCCCGGCACCGGGCCCGGCGGCGCGAAAGCGGCGCTGCAGCGCCTGTGCAGCGGCGAGGATCCCGTCAGCTGGTCGATCGGGATCAGCGAGTGGCTACACGGCGAGGACCTGGACGCTCCGCTCGCACGGGCCGACAAGCATCTGTACGAGGCCAAGCTCGGTTCGAGTCAGGGGCGTGGACGGGATGCGGTGGAAGAGTACGTCGGGGGCTTGAGCGGAGGGTCGTGAAGCCCGCGTGAGCGCCCAGGGCTACCGCGGGCCGGACCTCGAGGGGTGGTGCCGAACGTAGTTCGACCCTCATTCGTCCCTCGTCGGAGTCAAGCTTGAGCCTGTGCGGAGGAGGGATCAGCGGGCAGCGCAGCCTGCGCGTTCGCTTCCGCTTCCTTTTGCGCCGTCGGCCTGTCGATCCGGCCGAGAAGCCGCGCCACGTCGATCGCCGTGTACACGGCGCTGACCCCGGTCATCACCACTCCGGTCGCCCAGATCGCCACATAGGCGGCATCGTGGCCAAGCGAGCCTGCTGTTGCGGCGAGGGTAATGATGCTCGCCATCACGAAGAACCCCGACGGCTGGGCGCCCGCGACCGCCATCAGCGCTCGTGGTGCCTCATCGCCCCAGTACACCTCCCAGCTCGGCAGCTCGTCCTCAGTCAGCCGTGCGACATACGGCCAGAGCTTCTCGTTGACGTATCGGCCGTGCAGGTCGATACGGATTCGGAGTTCGGTGTTTATCGTCGCGACGACCGAGGCGAGGATCGGTATGAGCAGCAACAGCCTGCGGTCGCCACCGTGCTGCAGCGCCAGTCCCGCGACTACGCCGATCGCGGTCAGGCCCGCGCTTAGCACGGCGATCTGCGTCTGAAAGCGCATCGACATCAGCGACCTGATCACCGTGAACTCGGCGAGTGCCGCCTGAAGCGCCCGGTCCGACGATGTGTTTGCAGAGCCACTCATGCCGCCAACCCCCTGACGTGGTGTGTCCATCTGCCGAAAGACGGTGTTCTGACCCTAAAAACCTATCCACTGTGCGGCACATCCGTCGCGAGCGGTGCCGGCGCTCAGAGCAGAGATCACGCTGGCGTGGGAAAGATCGGGAACCTCGCCGGGAAGGAACCCCGCGACGGTGGAGTCATACAGCAAGCGCGCGAAAGGCGGGCCGTGCGTTGATCACAGCCGTAGAGCCGACGAAGGGATCGCAAGATTCCAAGTCGGGCGGGGCATGTGGTCAGAAGTCGCCGTCTCGTCCGATACCCCGAGTCACAGGAGACACCCAGTGCCTAGAACGCCGATCCTTGCTCTCGCTGGTTGTGCGCTCGTCCTCGCCGGCTGTGGCAGCTCCGGCAAAACCGGTAACTCCGGCACGACGACGGTCGCGGCGAGCGCTACCAGGACCACGGCATCGACGCCGAGTTCTACTCCGCTGTTGGCGAACTTGACCAGCGTCAGCTCGCTCGGCTCGACGATGCCAGCGAATGGCGACGTGAACCCCTACGGTCTCGTGCTCATCCCCAACAGCGTCGGCGCGCTGCGCGCCGGAAACCTGCTGGTGAGCAACTTCAACGACAAGGCCAACAACCAGGGCACGGGTACCACTATCGACCAGATCACCCCAGCTGGCAAGAGCTCGCTGTTCGCGAACATCAGCGCGAAGTCGCTGCCGGGCAGCTGTCCGGGCGGCGTAGGGCTGACGACCGCGTTGAACGTCCTGCCGGGTGGCTACGTGACAGTGGGGAGCCTGCCGACGACCAACGGCAAGTCGGCGACCGCCAAGTATGGCTGCCTGATCGTGCTCGACAGCGCCGGCAAGCCGGTCGAGACGATCGCCGGCGCTAACGTCCAGGGGCCGTGGGACTCTACGGCCGTCAGCGAAGGCTCCAAGACGACCCTGTTTGTCAGCAACGCGCTGAACGGCGGCGCGGCGAAGGGCATCCACACGATCGACAACTCGAACGTTGTGCGCATCGTGCTCGAATCTGGCGAAGGGCGGCCGCCGAAGGTCATCAGCGAAACGGTGGTCGCGAACGGCATTCCCTGGCGGGACTCTCCCGAAGCGCTCGTTGTTGGACCGACCGGCCTGGGGCTCTCCCCAAACGGCACGCTGTATCTCGCCAACACGGTCGCCAACAGCATCACAGCAATCCCGCAGGCGTTGACACGCACCACTCCAGCGGCCAAGGGCGGCACGACACTCACCAAAGGTGGGCACCTCAACGAACCGCTCGGATTGACGATCGCGCCGAACGGCAACATCATCACGACGAATGCCGGCGATGGCGACATCGTCGAAACGACGCCTGCAGGCCAGCAAGTCGCTGTGCAGACGGCCGACAAGAAGACTGGTGCAGGCTCGCTGTTCGGCCTGGTCGTAGCCCCGGAAGGCAACGGCGTCTACTTCGTAGACGACGGCGAAAACACGCTCGACCTGCTGCACGAAGGCCAACCGGCCACGCCGGCGACATCGAACGCGACGACCACCGCCGCGTCTCCTGCGACGAAGTCGATCAGCCTCTCCGTCCGCACGCTGCCAACCGTGGGGGCGGTGCTCGTGGACGCCGAAGGTCGCACGCTCTACACCTTCGCGCCCGACAAACACTCCAAGGTCACGTGCGTGTCCTCGTGCGCGACACTGTGGCCGCCATTGAAGCTCGCGAGCGGTGACACCGCCGCCGGGCCGCCCCAGCTGACGGCATCCCTGCTGGGCAGCGACCCCGATCCCGAAGGCGGCCGTGTCATCACCTACGCGGGCTGGCCGCTTTACACCTACGCGGCCGACGCGGCAGCCGGCCAGGACAGCGGACAGGCGATCGAAACCAACGGTGGCCGGTGGTACGTCATCGCGCCGTCCGGCAAGGTCGTCACTACCAACTGAGACCGTCCCGCAGGAGGCCGGTAGCGGCGCTCCAGGCCGCGGCGCTTTGTTGTCATCGACTTGAAGATTGAGGACGTCAGGCCGGAGTCCGCGGGCAAGATGAACTTCTACCTCAATGCGTCGATGAACTTGAGCGCCAGGAGGGCGACGTGGCAGCAATCGGTCTCGTGCTGTGCCCGGGACGCAACAAAACCGTGACTCAGTGGGCTCTGCGCGGCCTCGATACTCCGGTCGCGCTCGCTCGGTACACGACCGGCGACACCACCATGACCGACGAGACCGCCACTGCGCCCAGGCCGGCCCTGCCCGAGCTACCTGAGCTCACCGCAGAGCTGGCCGGGATCACCGAGGCGGCGAATGCCCCTCCCCGTGACATCCTCCAAAGACCTGCATTTTGCGGGCCTCTTGCCATGCCGGAGGAGGGACTCGAACCCCCGACACGCGGATTATGATTCGCGCGCCTCGACCTCGATCTGGCTCTAGTTAGCGGGTTTTCGCCGTAGATACAGGCCCTATTTCAGCCTGGGCGTAGCCCTCTCTAGAAATCCTAGAGAAATCTGCCTCTCGACTCGAACCTCGTTGGCCGGTTCGACTCGATGGAGGTCTACATCTACAGCAACATGAGCGGCAAATCTCGCCCCACGGGGCACCTACAGGTCCGCCCCGACAAGAGGGGTGGCGGACGGTCTTATTGGGCCTTCTGGTACGACCAGGATGGCGAACGAGGCGGACGCCGGCTCGGCCCGGCACACGTCCGCGACTCAGGTCGGCGCTCGTCGCGCGGCGCGACCATCTGGCGGGCAGGCAACGGACCACGCCCGACGCCCGAGCACCTGACGCCGAAGGACGCAGAGGCGCAGCTGGACGCGATCCTGCGCGAGCTGGAGACCGTAGCCGAGCTCCCCGAGCCCGACGAGCAGCAGACGACGCTCGCGGACGCCCTATACGGCTCCATCGCCGAGCGCGAACGCGACAAGGGCCTCAAGCGCTCCACGCTCGCCGGCTACAACGCCATGACCGAGCGCATGTACCGCGACCTCGGCGCCGACACTCCGCTGCGCGACTTCGCCGACGGCCGTCTGCGCGCGTACTTCGCCAACTTCAAGTCCTACAAGGTGCGCGGCGAGAAGGCAGCGAAGAAGGCCCGCGCCGAAGGTAAGGAGGTTCGCCGGATCGAGGTCGAACGCTGGACGGCGCAGCCGCCCGGCAGCCAGGCCGTCGAGGTCGCCACCAAGGCCGAGGCCGTGCAGATCGCCGACGAACTACCGGGCACCTGGAAGCACCGCCGCCGCGGCGCCTACCGCGTCGTGCCCCTGAACGCCCAGCGCCCCAAGTGCGTCACGCTCGCAAAGGCGAAGGCCCTCGAAGCCGAGGGGTACGTCATCGCCCGACGCAAGACGAAGGTGTGGATGCTCGTAGAGCCCGCCGCTGCGCAGACCCGCAACGAGTACCGCGATGTCCTCTCAGCGGCCTTCGACTACGCCGTGCGCAAGCGCTGGCTCGACGTGAACCCGCTGGCCGAGGTCAAGCGCGCCAGCAAGCGCGAGGAGCGCGAACGCATCTTGCGCCGCGAGGACTTCTACGACACCGACGAGGTTGCCCGCCTCCTCATACACGCGGCCGATGTTCTGGAGGAGGCGTTCTGGCTCTGCGGTGCCCACGCCGGTCTACGCCTACCCGGCGAGGCCCTTGGCATGAAGTGGGGGGCCGTTGACTTCCAGGCCGGCGTGATCCGCCCCTACGACAATTGGGTGCTGGGGCAGCTCGACGCGACCAAGACCGGCGACTCGGAGGCCATCCCCATGACCCCCCGGCTGGCTCGCGCTCTGGCGATGCTCAAGCAGCGGGGTTACGCGACCAGCGATGAGGACTTCGTATTCGCCTACGAGCTCGACCACGAGCGGCCCCTGCCGGAGCGCCCGCTTCGCGAAGCGTTCAAGCTCGCGCGCCAGAAGGCCGGATTGAAGCCGATCAAGATGTATAACCTGCGCCACTCGTTCGGCACGAGCCTGGCCGCCAAGGGCGTAGACGTGAGGACGATTCAGGCGCTCATGCGGCACAAGCGCATGAACACGACCGAACAGTACATGGCCTACGCGCCCCGGCCGGAGCTCGCGAACCAGATCACGCGAGCGCTCGACCCCTCTAGCCTGCCCGAGAACGTCGTGCCGTTGCGTCCACGATCGAGCGAGGCGGCGATGGTGTTCTTCGAGCGATTGGAGGAGGAGATACCGGCGAAGTGGCTCGCCGAGGTCCGCCGGCTCTACGCCGAGGCGGGAGTGCTGCAAACGGCTTAGCCCGGCGGATGCTCGCTCGTTTACTCGGAGGGTACGAGGGCGAGTAGGAGTTGCATGAGCCGTGTCTCGGCATCGGGGTCGTTCGGCACACGCTCGGTCCAGGGGTCGGTTTCAAGCTCGATGCCGGCATCGCTCAGAGCTTCGAGTGTCCAGGTACACAGCACCGGCCAGTAGACCGGCTCGACCGCTCTCAGTGCTTCCTCCAGTGAAATCTTCTTCGGCTCGCCCGGAGCGTTGACGCTCCACTCGTTAACCGTGCGCCACCACCGAGGGTCGCCGTTCTCGTCAGCTGCGATGTGGAGCACCGTTTCGTCACAGGGAAGTCCCGGCGGATCGCTCAGACCGTCATGTGTCCAGCTAACGCGGCGTGGCATCGCAGGCGTGCCGAAGCCGGCAACTACGACATCCGATGGGCGGGGTTCTGTCGTTGGGTCGCGGTAGGTCATAGGCCCAACTGTAGGACCGCTACACGACGCCGACCCGGCCCGCCGCGCGGCGCTCCGGTATTTGCGAGCTTTCGCCGAGGGGTACGGGAGCCGGCTTGCCCGGCCATTTTCGCATCCCTTCGGGATGCGGCCGGGGCTGCGACCGGCCCCGCATCGGGCGGAGCCACCCGTATCCAAAGGAGGGCGCTATGCCTACGCGCACCCGCTGGCCCGGAGACGAAGGTTACGACCGGATGGAGTTCGCGAGCCGTCTCGGCTGGAACGCAATCGCGAATTGGGGACTCAACGGCTGGGACCTCGGCAGCTGGCCCTATGTCGTCGTCTATCACCGCGGCGAGACGGAGCTCGCGGTGGACGTGGAAGGCGACATCGACATCGAGGAGTTCCCGACGCGCGAGGAGCGCGACCGCAAGACTGACGAGATCGCCTTCTTCTACTGGAAGAACAACGAGCAGGAGTGGGTAGACGGCATCGACTCGCACGAGCAGATGCCGCCGAACCTACGTGGCGCGTTCTCGTGGAGTCGGCTCGACGGCAGCTATGAGCCGGAACCCGAATACGAGCACTCGTAAGCGCAGCACATCGGTCCTCCGGTGCGGGAGCCCGCTTGCCCGGCCAGTGTTGCATCCCCTCCGGGGATGCGGCCAGGGCTGCGACAGGCCCCGCACCGGGCGGGACCACCCATCCAAAAGGAGGGCGGCAGTATGTCCGCTGGACTCACAGATACAGACTCGATGTTCTCCGTGCGCGAGACGCCCTGGCACGGGCTCGGCGCCGTACTTGACCGGCCGCCGGCGACCGTCGGCGAGGCGATCGAGGCGTCAGGGCTCGGCTGGAACGTGGCGAAGGAGCCCATCGCGATCGACCGCGGCGAGATGCCGGACGCCGATTGGTGGATTCCGCGCTGCGAGGAGATTCCCGGCTACTACGCCACGGTCCGCCAGGACACCCGTGAAGTGCTGGGGATCGTCGGCGAGCGCTACCGCATCGTGCAGAACCACGAAGCCTTCGCCTTCATCGACCAACTGCTCGGCAGCTCGATCAACTTCGAGACGGCCGGCAGCCTGCACGGTGGGCGCCGTGTATGGGTTCTCGCCACGCTGCCCGAGCATGTCGAGGTCGGCGGCGACCCGGTACGGCCCTACGTGCTGCTGATGAACAGCCACGACGGCTCGACGGCGGTCATCGCCGCCACCACTCCGGTCCGCGTCGTTTGCCAGAACACGCTCAATTGGGGGCTCCGCAAGGCGCGGCAGAAGTTCTCGATCCGCCACACCGAAGCCGTCACACAGCGCGTCCACGAGGCACGGCGGGTATTGGACCTCTCGATCAACTACTACGAGCAGTTCAAGCGCTTCGGGGACGAGCTCGCCTCCGAACGCTGCACCGAGCGCCAGCTGCGCGCGGTCCTCGATGAGCTCTACCCCAACGGCACCGACGACTCGATGAGCAGCCGTGCGCATGGCTCGCGCCAGCAGACCAAGGACCGCATCGCGGAACTGTTCCTGCGCGGTGAGACGCAGGGCAACGCGCCGGGCTCCAAGTGGGCGGCGGTGAACGCGATCGTGGAGTACGGCGACTGGATTCGCCCGCTGCGCTCAAGCGCTCAGCGCTTCGCCCGCGCACTCGATGACGGAGCCGAGAAGACCCGCGCCTTGCAGCTGGTCGCGGCCGTCTGAGACACCACGGCCCGGCGGGCATAGGGCTCGCCGGGCCGCCCAATCATTTTATGCTACTTCCGCTATAATCCTGCTATGCGTAGTTCTGATCTCATTGTGACCGGCCGCAGGCGCGCAGGGCTCTCTCAGGACGAGCTCGCCGAGCGCATGGGACGCCCACAGTCAACGATCACCCGCTGGGAGACCGGCCAGCAGCACCCGCCGCTTGAGAGCGTCATCGAAGCGCTGCGGGCCTGTGGCCTTGAGCTCACCGTCGGCATCGCACGCTATGACGACTCCTACGACGCACAGATCGCGCGGCAGCTGCGGCTCGACCCCGCAGAGCGCGTAAAGCGCCTGACGCCAGCATGGGCCACCGAGGGCTTTGACCCGATCGGCGCACTCGCCGAGCTGGCCGGACAGGCGCGTTTCGTCGTGATCGGCGATGTCGCTGGCGCCCTGCGCGGCTCGCCGGTCATGCTCGGCGCTCGAACGCTGCACGTAGTACCGGCAGAGACCGCGCTGGGCCGCATCGAGCAGACCGCCCGGCGACTCGATGCCAAGCCGAGCGCCGAAGGGACAGCGCAGACGCAGCGCTGGACACTGCCCACCGGCGGGGAGCTGCACGTCACGCCGCTGCCGCCGGGCACGCGCGGCTACCGCGACCTCGCGCGCGACGCAGAGATCATGCAGATTGCCCCGAGCACGTCTGTCAGAGTCGCGTCGCTGCTCGACCTCATCCGCATCGCCGAGGCATCTCCCGATGCCGGCGCGCGCGCTTCGGTCCCGGCTCTATGGGCCACCCTTGAGATGCACCGACGCGAGGCGGCGGAAACTACACCGGCAAGGACATGGCAAACGGCCAGTCGATAGACGAAGGACGCCAGGCCATTCTCGCGACCGTGGCCGTGCGGCATGATGTCAGGCGGCGGAGAAGTTGTCGTCTCAACTCCGGCGACCTCGCCGTTGCGGTAGGCGAAGGGCAGCAGCCGTGCCCAGCGCTCAGCACCGTCAATCCGCGTGACTCGCTCGGCGGTCTCGGGGTCGATGATCGCGAGCCAGGGTTGATCCAGTCGGCGTGCGGCCCGCTGATCGTCACGCGCTCGCGGTCGGCGAGGAGCTGCGCGACAGGTCGCTCGATCCACTCGTTGGTGCGTGGGTCGAGCTCGAAGGTTGTGAAGTTGACTTCGAGCATGGAAGGTTCCCTTTCAGGGCAACAGGGTTGAGAGGGCATCGAGCACCAACGCTTGCGCCTCGGCAAATGATGGCGCGTCCGGCGCCAGTCCAGGAACTGTCTGCTCATAGGCCCCGTGCAGCTGCTCCACGTTCGCTTCGATTCGCGCCTGCCGGTCGCCCTGCTTCACCAGTTCGAACTTCGTGCGTGCGAGTTGACGGACATGGGCGCGGTCCAGTTGATCGTCGTGCTGGCCGAGGATCAACGCGAGGTCGGACAGGTCGGTCGGCCGCTGTCGCTGGAGCAACGTCCGCAGCTTCTCAGCCACGGTCTCGGCAAGGGTCAGAACGGGGATCTGGAACCGCGCGTAGTAGGGCGGTCCGATGGCGGTCCATTCGGGCTCGTCGGCCACCGCCTCCCGGTAGCTGATCTCGACAGCGATCTGCCCGTTGTGATGCGGCGTGTGAAAGGCGATCTGGTCGAAGTCGAGACTGTGCTGGGAGTCGGTGGCGGGCACGCCCGGCTCGATGCGCAGCATTGGCTCGTCGGTCGCGCGCCTCATCGTGTCGGCTATGTCGGCGGCGGCGATCTTGTGCTTCGGAGGGTTGGTGCGGGTGGCGTCGAGGTCGGCTGAGAAGCGGCTGAACCCGCGGACGTGGCGCAGCACGAAACCCCCCTTGAAGCAGAGCTGGCCGGGGAATTGATCGGCGAGATGCGCAGCGACGGTCACCAGCGCGAAATCGCGCTCGACCAGCTCGACCGGTCTGTCCAGTTGTTCGGCGAGCTCCTGCAGGTCGTACTCGTTGTGGATGAGGCGGCGAGGAAGTGTCATCCGACCAGCCTGTGCGCGAGCAAGGCGTCGGGATCGACGTTGATCCGCAGACCCCATCGTGGACTGCTCGGCCCGCGATCCGGCGCGGAGGCCGAGAGCAGAACGTGGGCATGGCTGCGCCCTCGCAGCGCCAACAACGGCTCAGCGGCGACCGGGCCATGCAGACGCTCAAGCAGATAGCCGAGTCGCCGCGCCACCGCGGCGCTCCCATAACGTTCCGCCGCCTGAGCGAGGCGCTCGGAGCTCGTGCGGCCGGGCACGGCGCGATCGACCGCCTCTGCCGTCTGCGCCACGCTCACTCCCCAGCGTGGGTTTGCCAGGCAGTCGAGGATCGCCCTCTCGGGCGAGGCAATCGAGGGACCATTCGGTGTGTATAGGCCCCATATCCGCTCCGGGGCCAGTACCGCGTAGCGGACCTGATCGCCCTGCCAGCTCCAGTCGTTCAGGCGGTGGGAGGTCAAGACGATCACCCGAAAGAAGTGCTGGTCGCTGAGGTTGAACTCCGTCAGCGCTCGACCCGCAGTAATGAGATATGGCTTCGGCGTAACCGCGTCGATGAGATCCAGCAGACGAACGTCGGTCGATCCAGTCGGCGCCACCAGGAGGTAGACGCCTCGCCGTACCCGCCGCAAGCGGCCGTCATGGTTGAGCTGACGCAGCGCATCCTGGCTGCGTCGCCGAGAGCCCGCAGTTGCGTCCAGCGCCTCGATGTCCTCGTCCAGGCGAACGACCGGATGGCGCCGGGCGTCCATTGCTCTACGACTCAGCGCGACGAACGCCCGCTCGCTGAGCGGCCGCTCGGACAGGGGGATAGCGGGAGAAGCCATGTCGATCCTTGTTGCATGAGTGATCTTACAACATTCTTGTTGTTTAGCTCAAGCAAACGGGAAGCACGATCGACGCGCCGATACCGCGCCTCCCGACTCGATCTGCAGGGCTGTCTCTGCGGCCCCACGCCCCCAGCGCGGCCCTCCAGGGAAATCACAGGGAAATCCACACCTGGCCACCGCACCCGCGAAAATGGCTTGAACACAGACTTTACGCCATGCCGGAGGAGGGACTCGAACCCCCGACACGCGGATTATGATTCCGCTGCTCTAACCGACTGAGCTACTCCGGCCCGGATGACGCAGGAGTGTAGCCGCAGCGCCGTCTTCGACTAGCCTCGTGGCGTCATGGCGCCACCGATCCTGATGGCAGTGCCGAACGTCTCGGAGGGGCGCGAGCAGACGACGATCGCGGCCGTCGGCGCGGCGTTCGCGGACGCCCCCCCGGATGGCGCCCGCCTCCTGGACGTCCACTCCGACCGCGACCATCACCGCTCGGTGTTCACCATCGCCGCCCGCCAGGGCGAGCTGGCGCCGGCGCTGCTGCGCGGCGCCCGCGCGGCGGTCGAGCGGATCGACGTGATGAGCCGCGCGCCCGAGGACGCGGCGCAGCGCGGCCAGCATCCGCACGTCGGTGCGGTGGATGTCGTGCCGATCGTCTACCTCGACCCCGGCGCGCGCGGGGCCGCGTGCGCGGAGGCGCTGGTCGTTGGGGAGGACATAGGACGGGAGCTGCAGGTGCCCGTGTTCCTGTACGGAGAGCTGTCGGGAACAGACCCAGGCTCGGAGAGGACGCGCGCGCAGCTGCGCCGCGGCGGCGTGAGCGCCCTGGCCGCGCGCATGGCCGGCAGCGAGGGCGGGGAGGGGGCCGCGCTCGCGCCGGACTTCGGCCCCGCGCGCGTGCACCCGCGCGCGGGCGCCACGCTGCTCGCCGCCAGGCCGCCGCTGGTGGCGTTCAACCTGCAGCTCGCGCCGCCCGCGAGCGTGAGCGACGCGCGCGCCATCGCCGCGCTGATCCGCGAGGACGGCGCGAGCGGGCTGCCGGGCGTGCGCGCGCTCGGCATCGAGCTGAGCGGCGGCGTGGCGCAGATCTCGATGAACGTCGAGCGTCCGTTCGAGCTGTCGCTGGCGATGGTCGTCGCGGCCGTGCGTCCCCACGCTGACATCGCCAGCGCGGAGCTGGTCGGGCTCGCGCCCGCAGCCGCGCTCGAGGATTTCCCTCACGACGTGCCCATCCAGGGCTTCGATCCCGCACGCCACCTGATCGAGAACGCACTACGCTGCTGAGTCATGGCTCCAACGAAGCGCAAGCGTCAGACCAAGCACCGGGGCAACGCCGCCGGGGTGATCGAGTCCCGTGGCCGCACCGGGCGCAAGCCGACGGCCGCCGAGAAGAGCGGCGACGCGCGTGAGAAGGCGCGGGAGCAGGAGAAGCTGCTCGACAAGCGCGACCGTCCGCCCAGCTGGCGGGCGGCGTTCCTGAAGGCGATGTTCGCCTCCATCGCGCTGCTGCTGGTGCTGATCGTCGTGCTCGACAAGTCAAACCAGGCGATCAGCTTCTTCCCGATAGTGCTCGCGTTCTACACCGTCGTCAGCTACTACACCGACAAGTTCATGTACGACCGTCGCCAGCGCAAGAAGGCGAAGGCCGGCGGGGGAGGGGCGCCGTCGCGATGAGCGCCCCCGACGTGCGCGCTTTCACCGTCGGTCCCGTGCAGGAGAACTCCTACATCGTGCGCGCCGGCGCCGACGCCACGCGCGCGGTGATCGTCGACCCCGGAGATGAGGCCGAGCGCCTGCTGGGCGCGATCGACGCGCTGGGGGTCGAGATCGAGGCGATCCTGATCACCCACTGCCACTTCGACCACATCGGCGCCGTCGAGCCGCTCGCGCGCGCGACCGGCTCTCCCGTGTACTGCCCGGAGATCGAGCGGCCGGTGCTCGCCGACGTGATGAGCTGGGTTCCTCCTGGGTTCGGGCCGTTCGCGAGCTACGAGGCCGAGCACACGGTCGCGGGCGGCGAGCATCTGAGCCTCGCCGACCTGGAGCTCGATGTGATCTTCACCCCCGGACACAGTCCCGGCCACGTCACCTACGCGGTCCCCGGCGCGCTGCTCTCTGGTGACGTGCTCTTCCAGGGGTCCGTCGGGCGCGTCGATCTGCCGGGCGGCGACTGGGCCACGCTGGAGCGCTCGATCGGGAGCCTGGTGCAGGCGTATCCCCCCGACACCGTCGTCTACCCCGGGCACATGGGTGTCACCACGCTCGGGCGCGAGCTCGACAGCAACCCGTTCCTCAGCGAGCTGCGCGTGCGCGTGCCGCGTGAGACGAGCACCGAGCGCTCGCCCGCCGATTCGCCGGCAGCCAGAAGTTGAGCGCCGCCAAGATCAAAGCGCCACGCGGCACCTTCGACGTGCTCGGTGAGGACGCCGCCAGACGCACAGCCCTGGAGGCCCGCGCCCGCTCGGTCCTCGAGGGAGCGGGGTACGAGCGGATCGAGACGCCCGCGTTCGAGGCGACAGAGCTGTTCGCCCGCGGGGTGGGCGAGTCGACGGACATCGTGCGCAAGGAGATGTTCACGCTCGAGGACCAGGGCGGCCGCTCGCTCACGCTGCGGCCCGAGGGCACCGCCCCCGTGTGCAGAGCGTACGTCGAGCACGGCATGCACAAGCGCCGCCAGCCGGTCAAGCTGTGGTACCTGTCGAGCTTCTTCCGCCACGAGCGCGCGCAGGCCGGGCGCTACCGGCAGTTCTGGCAGGTCGGCGCCGAGGCGATCGGCTCAGAGGATCCCGCCGTCGACGCGGAGTCGATCTCGCTGCTCGCGGCGCTGCTGGCGGAGATGGGCGTACGCGGTCTCAGGCTGCGCCTCTCGAGTCTCGGGAGCCACGAGAGCCGGCGCGAGTACCGCGAGCGCCTGCAGGCGCATCTACGCGCCAACGAGCAGAGTCTGTCCGAGGACGTAAGAAGCAGGATCGAGCTCAATCCCCTGCGCGCGTTCGACTCCGATCACCCGGGCACGCAGAGCGTGATGCGCAGCGCTCCGCGGCTGCTCGAGCATCTGAGCGCGCAGGACGCCGAGCACTTCGCGCACGTGCGCGAGCTGCTGGACGTCGCCGGCGTCGTCTACGAGGTCGACGCCACGCTCGTGCGCGGCCTGGACTACTACACGCGAACCGTCTTCGAGTTCACCTCCGACGCCCTCGGCGCGCAGAGCGGCGTCGGCGGCGGGGGACGCTACGACGGCCTGGTCGAGCAGCTCGGTGGGCCGCCGACGCCGGGCATGGGCTGGGCGGCGGGGATCGAGCGGATCATGCTCGCCGCCGAGAACGGGCCCACCGGCGGCTCCACGCATTCGCCGCCGCCGGCCCCGGTGGAGCTGTTCGTGGCGCTCGAGAGCCCACGTGAGGATCTGCGCACGGCCGCCTTCGGCCTGCTCAGCGAGGCGCGCTCGGCGGGGCTGTCCGCGCAGATGGATCTCGGCGGGCGCTCGCTCAAAGGCCAGCTCGGGCTCGCCGACACGCTCGGCGCCCGCTATGTGGCGATCGTCGCGGACGCGCACACCACGCTCAAGGACATGCAGGCCGGCCGGCAGGAGCCCCTCGCCACCAACGCCGTCGTGCACGCCGTGTTGCGCGGTCAGCACGCCCTCTGAGCGCCACGCGGCGCCCGTGCGAGCGTCTGTGCGAAGCGTCCAAGGCCCATACCGCCGTTCAACTTCTGCGCCCGAGATGCCGAAGCAGGAGAGGATGGCGCAGCTTTCCCGTCCCTTTCAGGTCGCTCTCGTAGCCGTCGTGCTGTTCGCCGGCGTCTGGCTGTTCGCCCTGCAGGGGCGCTCCACCAGCACCAGCGGCTCCGGCTCCTCCGCGGCCGTCCCCGCCAGCGCGCCGTCGACCTCCACGCCCGCCGTCACGGCCAAGGTCCAGCGCTCCTCCTCCAGCAAGGCCCCTGGCGCAACGACTCACGCCAGCCACGGCTCCGGGTCGAGCCTCGGTGGGCTCTCACACGCCATCGACCAGGCTCACCACGCCGCCGCGATCTCCGCACAGCACGAAACGAAGATCGCGGTGAAGTCCGCGCAGGCTTCCGACGAAGCTCCAACCCACACCTCCAGCGCGCCGACACACGCCCCCGCCACCTCGGCCACGGCCGCCGCGCCCGCGACCAAAGCCGCCGCCAAAGCCGTCGTCAAGACCTCGACCAGGCCGGCCGTCAGTCCCGCGCACAAGAGCGTCGCCGCGCCCGCCACCAAGTCCGCCGCGAGCACGCTCAGCGGCCAGCGAGCCGTCGAAGCCGATCTCGCCAAGGGCGATGTGGTCGTGCTGCTGTTCTGGAATCCCGCCGGGGCGGACGACGTCGCCGTGCACGCCGCCTTGCAGCCCCTGGCCGACGCCCGCAACCGCAAGGTCGCGGTGCAGTACGCGCTGGCCAGCCAGGTCGCGACGTTCGGCTCGATTACACGCGGCGTTCAGGTCTTCGCCACGCCCACCATCCTGGTCATCGACAAGCGCGGGCAGACGACCGTGCTGACCGGCGTGCAGGACACCTTCTCGATCGAACAGGCGATCGCAGAAGCGCGCAGCTCATAGCCTTACACTCGCTCATGTGAGCACCCGCGCAGACGATGCGTCCCCGGAGGGGGAGCGGCTGAGCAGCCATCTCGAACGCCCACTCGGGCGCGGGCACACCCCGCACGACGCGTTCACCGGCGCCGCCGGCGGAGCCGCGTGCGGCGATCTGATCCGCCTGTCGATCGCGCTCGACCCGAGCGGCACCGACGGACGCATCGCCGACGCCGGCTTCGACGCCAGCGGCTGCGGCGCCACGCTCGCGGCCGGCAGCGCCGCCGTGAGCCTGCTGCGCGGCGCGACGCTGCTGGACGCCGCACGGATCGGCCCGCGTCAGATCGCAGACGAGCTGGGCGGTCTCAGCGCGGCCAAGCTGCACGCGGCCGAGCTCGCGGCCGACGCGCTGCATCGCGCGCTGGGTGGCGCCGTGCGCGAGCGCGCCGCGCTGAGCCCCTGCGCCGAGCGCACGCTCGTCGCCATGAGCGGCGGGGTCGACAGCGCCGTCGCCGCGCTGCTCGTCGCGCAGGCTGGACGCGAGGCCGTGGGAGTGACGCTCGAGCTGTGGTCGGACGCCGCGAACGACGGCGATCTCAGCTGCTGCTCGGCGCAGGCCGTTCGCGGCGCTCGCGAGCTCGCGCACGAGCTCGGCATGCCCCACCTCTCGATCGACCTGCGCGCGGAGTTCCGCGCCGGCGTCGTCGATGGCTGGCTCGCCGATCACGCCGCCGGGCTCACCCCCAACCCGTGCGTGCGCTGCAACGGCAGCGTCCGCCTGGACGCCATGCTCGAGCTCGCCCGCCGCCTGGGCGCCGAGACGCTCGCCACCGGCCACTACGCGCGCATCACCGACGACCAGCCCGCTCCGGGACCCTCCGTACCGCTGCTGAGGACGGCCGTCGACGCCGGCAAGGATCAGAGCTACGTGCTGTCCGCGCTTGCGCCCGCGTCGCTCGCTCGGCTGCGCTTCCCGCTCGGCGACATGCACAAGCAGCAGGTGCGCGAGCTGGCCCAGCGCGCCGGGCTGGCGGTCGCGCGCAAGCGCGACTCCCAGGACCTGTGCTTTCTCGCCGGAACCCGCCACCGCGACTTCCTGGAACGCCACGGCGGTCTCCACGAGCACGCTGGCGCGATCGTCGACCTGCAGGGCGCAGTGCTCGGCGAGCACTCGGGCGCGCACGCCTACACCGTCGGCCAGCGCCACGGCCTCGGTGTCTCCGCGCCCCAGCCGCTGTACGTGCTCTCGACCGACATGCGCGCGAACACCGTCACCGTCGGGCCTCGCAGCGCGCTGCTCGCGCACGGCGTCAGCGTGCGCGAGGCGACGCTGCATCGCGACGGTCGTTGCGTGGACGGGGTGCGCGTGCGCGCGCACGGACGACGGTTCGCCTGCCGCCTCCCCGGGGAGCTCGGCGCCGGACGCCACGCGCGGCTGGCGATCGACCTCGACGAGCCCGCCGAGCGGACCGCCCCCGGCCAGATCGCCTGTCTGTACGCCGGAGACCTCGTCGTCGGCTACGGCACCATAACCTGACGGTGTATCGCGGGTGCGATACACCATGCGCGCAGTAAGTGCTCTCACCCTTCCCCCAAGGTGTATTGCAGGTGCGATACACCGTCCGCAAGTACGGCACCCACACCCTTCCCCCAAGGTGTATTGCAGGTGCGATACACCGTGCGCAAGTGCGGCACCCACACCGTTCCCAAGGTGTATCGCAGGTGCGATACATCACGCGCAGTAAGACTCACACCCTCGGCTGGGCGCGCGATAGCCGCCTAAGATCATCCATCGAATGACCTCTGACGAGATACGCGAGCGCTACCTGAGCTTCTTCGAGGAGCGCGGCCACAAGCGCATTCCCTCGGCCTCGCTGGTGCCCTCCGCGCACGACCCCTCGGCGCTGCTGACGGTCGCGGGGATGCATCCGCTGAAGCCGTACTTCCTCGGCCTCCAGGCTCCTCCGGCGCCGCGTCTGACGGACTGTCAGAAGGTGTTCAGGACGGTCGACATCGACAACGTCGGCAACACCTCCCGTCACCTGACATTCTTCGAGATGCTCGGCAACTTCTCGTTCGGCGACTACTTCAAGGACGAGGCGATCGAGTTCGCGTGGGAGCTCTCGCGCGAGGTGTTCGGCTTCGCCGAGCAGGACATCTGGGTGACGGTGTTCGAAGGCGACGAGGGCCTCGGCCTGGGCAGCGACCAGGAGGCGATCGACCGCTGGCTGGCCGTGGGCGTGCCGCGCGAGCGGATCGTGCAGTGCCCGCGCTCGGAGAACTTCTGGCAGGCCGGCCCGACGGGCCCGTGCGGGCCGTGCTCGGAGCTGTATCTCGACCGTGGCGAGCGCTACGGCGCGCCGGACGATCTGCCGGGCGGCGAGAACGAGCGCTTCCTGGAGTACTGGAACCTGGTGTTCATGCAGTACGACCAGGAGCCGGCTCCAGACGAGCCGGGCACGATCCTCAAGCCGCTGCCGGCGAAGAACATCGACACCGGCCTGGGGCTGAACCGCATGGCGGCGATCCTCCAGAACAAGCGGTCGGTGTTCGAGACCGACCAGTTCCAGCCGCTGATCGAGCTCGGCGAGGATCTCGCCGGCGCGCAGTACGGCTCGGACTTCGACGTCGACCGCGCGCTGCGCATCCTCGCCGACCACGCGCGCGCGATGACGTTCCTGACGGCTGACGGCGTGGTGCCCTCCAACGAGGACCGCGGCTACGTGCTGCGCAGGGTGATGCGCCGGGCAATCCAGCAGGGCCTTGGGCTTGAGCTCGCGCCGGGCTTCCTGACGCGCTACTCACAGCGCGTGCGCGAGGTCATGGCCGGCGCCTACCCCGAACTGCTCGAGCAGGCGGAGGTGACCGACATGTGGCTGTCGGCCGAGGAGGACGCGTTCGGGCGCACGCTCGCACAGGGGATGGACATCCTGCGCGAGCATATCGAGCAGGCGCGCTCGGCCGGGCGCTCGTCGGTCGCGGCGAGCGATGTCTTCACGCTGCACGACACCCACGGCTTTCCGTATGAGATGACCAGCGAGCTGCTCGCAGAGGAGGGTCTGGGCATCGAGGGCGACTTCGAGGAGCTGATGGAGCGCCAGCGCGCCCGTGGCAGGGGCGGCGCGGCGAGGGCAGGCCGGACCGCTGCGCTCGCAGCCGACATCGGCTCGCTGGACGGCGGTGAGCCGACGCGCTTCACGGGCTATGAGACCGAGGTCCAGCCGACGACGGTCGTCGCGCTGCGCCCTGTCGAGGAGCGGGCCGGCGCGAACGGGGGGGACGGTACGAGCCCCGCGCGCCTGCTGGTCAAGCTGGCGGAGTCGCCCTTCTACGCCGCCGGCGGCGGTCAGATCTCCGACGTGGGGACGATCGAGTGCGAGCACGGCGATTGCCTGGCGCGCGTGGAGAACGTGCTGACGATCGGCGGGGACCGGATCCCGGAGGTGGTCGTGGAGGCGGGCGCGCTGCGGGTCGGCGAGCAGGTGCTCGCGCGCGTGGACCACCTGAGAAGGCACGAGACGGAGTGCAACCACACGGCCACGCACCTGCTGCAGGCGGCGCTGCGTGAGCGCGTCGGCGGCCACGTGCGCCAGGCGGGCTCCTATGTAGGGCCGGACAAGCTGCGCTTCGATTTCAGCCACGGGCAGGCGCTGAGCGCGGAGGAGCTGCGCGACGTCGAGGACCGCGTCAACGCGTGGATCGCCCGCAACGACCCGGTGCGCGCGATCTCGACGACGCTCGATGAGGCCAAGCGCCTCGGCGCGATGGCGCTGTTCGGCGAGAAGTACGGCGAGGTCGTGCGCATGGTGGAGGTGGGCAAGGGCGAGTATTCGCGCGAGCTGTGCGGCGGCACGCACGTGCGCTCGACGGGCGAGATCGGCGCGTTTCGGATCCTCCACGAGACCTCCAGCTCGGCCAACGTGCGGCGCATCGAGGCGGTCACGGGGCCCGTCGCGGTGGAGATGCTGCGCGAGCACGACCGCCTGCTGAGAGACATCGCGGCACAGCTGCGCACGCGCCCGGAGGACGCCCCCGCGGCGGTGGCGGCCTTGAGCGAGGAGCGCAGGCGTCTGGAGAAGCAGATGAAGGAGGGCGGCGCGCCGCGCAACGGCGGTGGGTCGGTGGACCTGGACGGACTCGCGGCTGCCGCCACGCGCGCGGACGGGGCGAGCGTGCTGGCGGCGACCGTCGATGTGACCGACGCGAAGGCCCTGTTGGATGTGCTCGACCGGCTGAAGGGCCGCCTGCCGCAAGCGGCGATCGTGCTCGGCAGCGCGGCTGAGGGTCGCGTGCATCTCGTCGCGAGCGTCGCGCCCGAGCTGGTCGCGCGCGGCGTCAGGGCGGGCGAGCTGGTGAAGCTCGCGGCGGCGCTGGTCGGCGGTGGCGGCGGCGGCCGCGACACGCTCGCCCAGGCCGGCGGGCGCGATCCCGAGCGGCTCGGCGATGCGATTGACGCCGCGCGCGCGGCGATCGAGGCCGCGCTGGCCGATGGCTGAGCCGCGTATGCGGGTGCTCGCGCTCGACTACGGCAGCGCGCGCTGCGGCTGCGCGCTCAGCGACCCGACGGGCACGATCGTGACGCCGATCGAGGCCGTCGCCCGGCCCGCCACCAAGCGCGGGTTCGCGCATCTGCGCGAGCTCGTGCGCGAGCGGGCGGTGGAGCGCGTGATCGTCGGGCTGCCGCTGTCGCTCGACGGCAGCGACACCGATCAGACGCGCGAGACGCGGGCGTTCGCGGCCGAGCTCTCGCAGCGTCTCGGTGACGAGGTCGCCGTGGAGATGCACGACGAGCGCTTCACCACGCGCATCGCCCAGCAGATGGAGGGGGCGGGCGGGTCCTTCAAGGCCAGCGAGGACTCGCGCGCCGCCGCGCACATGCTGGAGAGCTGGCTCGCCGCGCGGTCGCGTTAGGGTTCCTGGTCCTTGTCTCGCGGCGATCGATCACGAACGGGGCGCGAACGCAGCGCGGAAGAACGCGAGCGCGACCGCCAGGAGCGCGCGCGCCGGCGCGCGGCGCCAAAGCCGCCCGAGGTACCGCCAGCGGAGTCGGCGGCTGCGCCCGTATCGCAGCCGCCCAAGCCCTCGCCAGCGCCTCCCGCGAAGAGTCCGTCGCCGCCACCGCTCGCCGCGCCTCGGGTGAGGCGCGGGCGCTCGCCGCTGGCGCGGCTCGCCGCGGTGCTGGCGCTCGCGGCGGTGGTTGCGGCGGTGTTCCTGCTGCTGGGCTCGCACGACCCCAAGCACACGGCCAGGATCGCGCCGATCCCCGTCGTGAAGGTGCTGATCCCGGAGGGCAAGACCCGCGCGCAGATCGCGCAGATCGCCGCCGCCGACGGCCTGAAGGGCAGCTACGCCGCGGCCTCCAAGAGCTCGCCGCAGTTGAGCCCGGCCACGTACGGCGCCCCGCACGGCACGCCGGATCTCGAAGGCTTCCTGTTCCCGGCGACCTACGACATGTTCCGTCACGCCCAGGCCGGCCGGCTCGTGGAAGAGCAGCTGATCGCGTTCAAGGAAAACTTCGGCGCGGCGCAGATCGCGCGCGCCCATGCCCTGCACGTGACGCCGTATCAGCTGCTGATCGTGGCCTCGATGGTCGAGCGCGAGGCGCTGATCCCAGGCGACCGGTCGAAGATCGCAGCGGTCATATACAACCGCCTGGCGGCGGGCATGCCGCTGGGGATCGATGCGAGCATCTACTACGCGGTCGAGCAGGCGACGGGGGTGGCGACGTACACCGGCGAACTGACCGAGGCGCAGCTGCACATCCACTCGCCGTACAACACCCGCACGCACGTGGGCCTGCCGCCGACCCCGATCTCCAACCCCGGCGCGGCGTCGATCGAAGCGGCTGCGCACCCCGCTCACGTCTCCTACCTGTACTACGTCGCGGGCGCGGATGGCTGCGGCGAGCAGGTGTTCTCGAACACGCTCGCCGAATTCGAAGTCCACGCCGCCGCCTACAAGGCGGCGGTCGCGCGCGACGGCGGGCACCCGCCCACCTGCAAGCGCAAGTGATGACGCGCCTGCCTGTGCCCGTCAGGCTGGGCGTCCTCGGCTGGCCGGTCGCGCACAGCCGCTCGCCGGCGATCCAAAACGCGGCGCTCGCGGCGCTGGGGATGACGGGCTGGCGCTACCAGCGCCTGCCGGTGGCGCCGGCGCTGTTCGCCGAGACCACGCGCGCCCTGCGCTCCTCGGGCTTCCATGGGGCGAACGTGACGATCCCGCACAAGCAGGCGGCGCTCGAGCTGGCGAGCGAGGCGTCGCGGACGGCGCGCGAGATCGGCGCGGCGAACACGCTGACGTTCGCGCCCGACGGCACGATCGCCGCCGAGAACACCGACGCCCCCGGCTTGATAGCGGCGCTCGCCCGCCTGCCCGAGCTGCCCACCCACCCGCGCGCGCTGATCCTTGGCGCCGGCGGCAGCGCGCGCGCGGCGGCGTGGGCGCTGCGCGAGGCCGGCGCGAGCGAGGTGTCCGTCTGGAACCGCACGGCGGAGCGTGCGCACGCGCTCGCGCGGGAGCTCGGGGTACGCGCGGTGCGCGCCGCCGTGCCGGCGGATCTGCTCGTCAATTGCACCTCTGTCGGCCTGCATGGCGGCGGCGCCGTACAACGCTCGGCTACTGACGGTGATGCGCTCAACCAACTCGGATTGACGTTCGATCAAGTCGGTGAGTACCCCTATGTCGTCGATTTTGTCTACCGCTCCGGATCCACGCAGCTGCTCGCGGCTGCCATGGCGCATGGCGCGCGCACCCTCGACGGCCTCGAGCTGCTCGTCGCCCAGGGGGCGCTCAGCCTCGAGCTGTGGACCGGACGCCAGGCCCCGCTGGAGGTCATGCGCCGCGCCGCCCGCGAGGAGGATCCACCAGCGGCCTAGACACGCGACCACGGAGGGCGCCTCATGAGCGAGGTGCCGCAACAGGCCGACCCCGACCTGCACGCGATCTTCGGGATGGACGGAGCGCATGACGGCGCCGGCGAGCGCGTGATCTCGGTCGAGCGCGCCGCCCGGGGAGACTCGGGCATCGACGGTGATGCGTTCTCCGACACGGAGGCTCGCGTCGAGCTCGACGGGGATTCGCTCTCGGGCGCCGGGCTCGAGCTCGACCCGCTCCCGGGCGCGGACGTCGAGTTCGACACGCTCGGCGGCGTCGATGACTACGACGCGACGGAGCCGGCGATCGCGGCCGAGCCGTCCGCGCAGGCGACGTCGGCCGAGAACTACTCGGGCATCACCAAGCCCTCGCGCAGAGGCTCCTCGCAGCGCTACCTCACCGACGTGATCGTCGACATGGGCTTGGCCTCGCGCCGGCAGGTGGACGATGCGCTGGAGAGCTCGCGCATGTCGGGCACCACGCCCGAGCGCGTGCTGCTCGAGAACGGCTCGATCACCGCCGACGCCCTCGCGCGCGCGCTGGCCGAGCGCTACGGCCTCGACCACCTCGACCTCGGCGTGTTCTCCGTCGACATGTCGGCCGCCAACCTTGTCAGCACCACCGTCGCCAAGCGCTATCAGACGGTCCCCGTCGCCTTCGCCGACAAGCGCACGCTACTGGTTGCGATGGCCGACCCCTCGAACGTGCTCGCGGTCGACGACATCGCGATCATGACCGGCTATGAGATCCGCGTGGCGGTCGCTCCTCCGGATGACATCGCGACCCTGATCTCGCGCCTGGACAGGCTCGAAGACGTGGTCGGCGAGTCCTCCGAAGTCGTCGAGGACGCAGAGGATGGGGCGGAGGTCGTCGCGCTGCACGAGACCTCCGAAGACGCGCCTGTCATCAAGCTCGTCAACCAGCTCGTCGCCCAGGCCGTCGAGCGGGGCGCCTCGGACATCCACCTCGCTCCCGACGGGCGCGAGCTGCGGGTGCGCTTCAGGGTCGACGGCGTGCTCGCGGACGTGACCAGCGTGCAGCGGCGCATGGCCGCGGGGGTGGTCTCGCGCATCAAGATCATGGCCGAGCTGAACATCGCCGAGAAGCGCCTGCCGCAGGACGGGCGCGTGGGGCTGGTCGTCGACGGCCGCCACGTTGACCTGCGCGTGGTGACGCTGCCGAGCGTCCACGGCGAGGGCGTGGTGATGCGCGTGCTCGACAAGGAGTCGGTGGTGGTCGAGCTCGACAAGCTGGGCATGGCCGACCCCGAGCGCGAACGCTTCGAGAAGGCCTGCCACGAGACGCACGGCGCGGTGCTCGTCACCGGCCCGACCGGCTCGGGCAAGTCCACCACGCTGTACGCGGCGCTGAAGATGCTCAACACGCCCGAGAAGAACATCATCACCGTCGAGGATCCGGTCGAGTACGAAATGACCGGCCTGACGCAGGTGCAGGTCTCGGCGAAGGTCGGCCTGACCTTCGCCGCGGGCCTGCGCTCGATGGTGCGCGCGGACCCCGACATCATCATGGTCGGCGAGATCCGCGACCGCGAGACGGCGCAGATCGCCGTGGAGTCGGCGCTCACCGGGCACCTGGTGCTCTCCACGCTGCACACCAACGACGCGCCCTCGGCGATCACCAGGCTGATCGAGATGGGCATCGAGCCGTTCCTCGTCGCCTCGGCGCTCGACTGCGTGGTCGCCCAGCGTCTCGCGCGGATGCTGTGCCCGAGCTGCAAGCGGCGCACGATCATCCCCGCGAAGGTGCTCCGCGAGAACGGCTACCGCGCGCGCGTGGAGCTCGAGGCATACGAGCCCGTCGGCTGCCGGCGCTGCGGCGGCAGTGGCTACCGCGGGCGCGTCGGGCTGTACGAGGTGATGAAGATGTCGCCGGAGATCCAGGCGCTCACGCTCGAGCGCAGCCCCGCCGAGGCGGTGCGCGACGTGGCCGTGCGCCAGGGCATGACGCGCCTGCGCGACGACGGCCTGCAGAAGGTCAGACAGGGCCGCACGTCGATGGCTGAGATCGCGCGCGTCATCGGCACCAACTGAGCTCGTACCTTCGTCCAGCGCCGCCATGCGCGGATGGCGCCCCCTAATGGATGGACGGCGATCTGTCGATGCACGGACCCATGGACATCGATTTCGCTGACCTGCTGATGGAGGTCGTACACCGCAAGGCATCCGACCTGCATCTGGCCTCGGGCGCACACCCCACCGTTCGCGTGCGCGGGCGCCTGACGGGGCTGGAGGACTACCCGAAGCTCTCGGCGACGGACACCCGCGAGATCGTCTACTCGATCCTCACCGGCGACCAGCGCCAGCGCTTGGAGACCGACTGGCAGCTGGACTTCGCCTACTCGATCCCGGGCCACGCGCGCTTCCGCGTCAACGCGTACTACCAGCGTGGCGCGATCGGCGCGGCGTTCCGTCTGATCCCCTTCAACCTGTCCTCGATCGACGAATTGGGGCTGCCCGCCGCGGTGCACGAGTTCACGCGCCGGCCGCGCGGCTTCGTGCTCGTGACCGGCCCCACCGGCTCGGGCAAGTCGACCTCGCTGGCGGCGATGATCGACGAGATCAACAGCTCGCGCGACGAGCACATCATGACGATCGAGGACCCGATCGAGTTCCTGCACGGCCACAAGCGCTGCATCGTCAACCAGCGCGAGCTCGGCTCCGACGCGCACAGCTTCTCCGCGGCCCTCACCGCCGCCCTGCGCGAGGACCCGGACGTGATCCTCGTCGGCGAGATGCGCGACCTGGAGACGATCTCCACGGCGCTGACCGCGGCGGAGACCGGCCACCTGGTGTTCGCGACGCTGCACACCCAGGACGCCGCGCAGACGATCGACCGCATCATCGACGTGTTCCCCTCCCACCAGCAGGGCCAGGTGCGCGTGCAGCTGTCGGTCGCGCTGCAGGGGATCATGACCCAGCAGCTGCTGCCCAACGCCGACGGCTCCGGACGCGTCGTCGCGTGCGAGGTGCTGGTCCCCAACCCGGCGATCCGCAACCTCATCCGCGAGGGCAAGACCCACCAGATCTACTCGGTGCTGCAGACCGGCTCGGCGACAGGCATGCAGACGATGGACGCCGCGCTGGCGGGGCTCGTGCGCCAGGGCAAGATCAGCCAGAAGCTCGCCGAAGCGCGCTCGTCGACCCCGGATGAGCTGAGGCGCCTGATGGGGGCGCCGTCGCTGGCGGCCGCGTGAGCGTCCGGACATGAGCACGTACGTCTTCAAGGCGATCGACCTGGCCGGCGGCAAGGCCCGCGGCGAGGTCGAGGCCGACTCCAAGCAGGCGGTCTCCGATCAGCTCAAGCAGCGCGGGCTGATCGTCCTGGACATCGCCGACAAGCACTCCTCGAAGAACATCGAGATAGCGCTCTTCAAGAGCGTCAAGCCCACCGAGCTTGCGATCTTCGCGCGCCAGCTCTCGACGATGATCTCCTCGGGCATGAGCATCCTGCGCGCTCTGTACGTGCTCGAGGAACAGACGGACAGCAAATACCTGACGGAAACGATCGTCGCGGTGCGCAAGGACGTCGAGGCCGGCCTGCCGCTGAGCGACTCGATGGCGCGCCACCCGAAGGTGTTCAACCCCCTGTTCGTGGCGATGACGCAGGCCGGGGAGATGGGAGGCGTGCTCGAGGACGCGCTCGTGCGCGTCGCCGACCAGCTGCAGAAGGACGCCGCCCTGCGCAAACAGGTGAAATCGGCGATGGTCTATCCGTCGCTGGTGATCACCTTCGCGATCGGTGTGATGATGGCGCTCGTGGCGTTCCTCGTGCCGGTGTTCGAGAGTGTGTTCAAGGAATTCGGCGGCGAACTTCCGGCCATGACGCAGGTGTCGGTCGGGCTCTCAAAGCTCGTAACGGGATACTGGTGGGCGATCTTCGGTGGCACAGCGCTTCTGGTCTTCACCTTCGTCAAGTGGAAAAAGACCTCCTGGGGACGACGCCAGTGGGACCACTTCCGCCTGCACATACCGATGCGGATCGGCACGATCGTCCAGCAGATCGCCGTCGCTCGCTGGTCGCGCACGCTCGCGTCGCTGACCGCCGCCGGCGTGCCGCTGCTGCAGGCGCTGGAGATCACCGGGCGCACGGGCGGCAACGTCGCCGTTGAAGAGGCGATGGACGGCGTGATCTCCTCGGTCAAGCGCGGTGGCACGATCGCCGCGCCGCTGGCGCAGGCGCCGATCTTCCCCTCGATGGTCACGCACATGGTCGGCGTCGGTGAGGAAACCGGCGCGCTCGATGCCATGCTCGACCGTGTGGCCGAGTTCTACGAGGAACAGGTGGAGGCGTCGGTCAAGACGCTGACCTCGATCCTCGAGCCGATCATGATCATCCTGATCGGCGGCATCGTCGGCTTCATCGTCATTTCGATGTACCTGCCGCTGTTCGAAGTTTACAACCACATCGAATAGCCACGGCGCCGATAAGTCGGCGCCTGGTCAGTCGCGTGAGACGCTGATCCGGCCACCGCCGACCGACAGCGACACGCCGCCGTCGAGCAGCTCGAGCAGCTCTGCCCCGACCAGCTCCCGACGCCAGCCTCGCAGCGTGCGCACGTCGGCGTCGGCTGCACCCGCGCGCGTGGCGGCGACGATCGCCTGCAGGTCGGCGCGCGCGGCCAGCAGCTCGTAGGCGAGGCCGGCCTCGCGCGCTCGCGCGCGCAGCAGCGCCTCGCCGAGGGCCACGAGCGGGGCGTCGTCGGGCTTTGGCGAGGGGGCGCGCGGCGTCTGCGGCGGCGGGTCGGGGGGGCGCGCGCGCCCGCGAGCGACCGCCTCCAGCAGGTCCTCCGCGCGCCGTCCGCCTGAGCTCGCGCCCACGCCGCGAATCTTCTCGAGCTCGGCGCGCGAGGACGGCCTGCGCTTGGCGATCTCCACGAGCGTGGCGTCGCCGAGCATGCTCTGCACGGGCCGGTCGTGGCGCGCGGCGGTGCGCTCGCGCCACTCCACCAGCTCGCGCGCGATCGGCCGTGCGGAGGCGTTCAGCGTGCCGATCCGCGGCAGTCGCGCGAAGATCGTGTCCGGGTCGCGCTCGTCGCTGGAGCGCGCGAGCGGCTCGCACTCCTCGTGCGCCCACTGCAGGCGGCCGAGCTCCGTCAGCCTGCGTTCCAGCTCGCCGGCCAGCTCGAGCAGGTGCACGACGTCCTCGCGCGCGTATGCCAGCTGCTCGGGCGAGAGCGGACGGGCGTCCCAGCGGGTGAAGCTCGCGGTCTTGGCCACGCGCAGGCCGAGGACGTCGCTCAGCAGCGAGTCATACGAGGACTGCGCCCCCAACCCGGCGAAGCCGGCGGCCACCTGGGTGTCGAACACGTTTCTCACCTCGGTGTCCAGGCGCCTGCGTACGAGCGCGATGTCCTGGCGCCCGGCGTGCACGACGATCTGGATCGCGGGGTCCGCGAGGACGTCCGCGAGCGGGGATCCGTCGAGATCCTCGGCCAGGGGGTCGACGACGAGGATGCGCTCGCCCGCCTCCCCGCCTTCAGGGATCGCGAGCTGCACCAGGCACAGCAGCGTGCGGTAGCGGCCCTCGCCCATGAACTCCGTGTCGAGCGCCAGCCGCCCCGCAGCGCGCGCGCCGTCGGCGAGCGCCGCCAGCCGGCGCTGCTGCGAGTGCTCGCTCACGGCTTCGCCCCGGGCAGCAGGTACAGCAGCCCGCCCTGGGGCAGGCCCGCCTTGATCGAGACGTCGGTGCCGTGCGCGCGCACCCACCGCGCGGGTTCCGAGCAGGCGGGGTTGACGGACTGGTTCGCGCCCGCGCAGAACGTGTTCAGGAAGGCGTAGCGCACCTTGCCCTCGGCGATCAGCCGCTTCAGCTTGGAGACGGAGGTGAAGACGCGAGCATCGTATGTGGTCAGCACGAGCACCGGGCGCCCGTCCTGCACGATCAGCGAGCCGACCGCCGTCGCGGACTCGGCCGCCAGCTCGTAGAACGCGCCGTGCTGGTGGGCGAGCAGGTAGGCGCTCAACGGGTGCTGCTGCGCGCCCGGCAGCTCGCCGACGAGGCCGGCGTCGCTCACGCGATCGGCGATGGCGGTTAGGTCGGCCTTGAGCGGGATCACGAGCACCGCCGCCAGCGTCAGCGCGATCACGCCGGCGGGCGCGAGCAGCCGGCGGGCACGCTCGGGGGCTCGGGGGGCGCGCGCCAGCAGCGCGCTCGCGCTCGCGCCGAGCGCTCCCAGCAGCGTCAGCCACCACTCGATCGTGTACCCGTACATCAGGCGCTCGCCGTAGTAGACGACGACCGCCAGCGTCACGACGAGGACCGCCAGACGCACTCGTGCCAGGCGGGTGGCGCCGCCGGCCTCCGCGGCCCACGCGAGGCCGATCCCCAACATCGCCGCGACGGCCGGCGTGAAGGCTTCCACGTAGCGCGGGTGCAGGCGGATCTGGTGGCTGAACAGCACGATGCCGACGAGCATCCACAGGCTGAGCCCACCCGCCGCCGCGCGGCGCATGCGTCGCCGGGTCTGCGTCCGCTGCTCCTCGCTCTCAGCGGGGGCCTCCGCGTCCCCGCGCAGGCCCCACATCAGGGCCGGTATGCCGAGCAGCAGGGCGGCCACGAGCTCCAGGCCCAGACGCTCGCCGGACAGCGGCCCGACCGTCGCCAGCAGCCGGGTGGGGGAGGGCGGGCCGATCGGGATGTGGTCGCGCTCCTCCTGCGTGGCAACCGGGTAGTGATGGCCCGCTTCGAATTCCACGGCCCCCAGTTCCGGTGTTTTCCCGCCGAGGCGATCGGTGCCGTTGAACACGAACGCCGCGTTCCACGCGCTGCCGTTGGTCGAGCCGATCGCGTAAGGGCGATCGTGGGCGGGGAACAGCAGCGTGGCGGTCAGCCACGACAGCGCCACGGCCACGTAGACCACGCCCGCCAGCCCCACCCGCAGCAGACGCCGCGGGCGCGGACCGGACAGGCCGAGATAGGCGAACAGCGCGAGCCCCGGCAGTGCCACCAGCGACTCCAGCAGCTTGACGTCGAACGCCACGCCCAGTGCCGCCGCGGCTGCCAGCAGCCAGGCGTTGCGTCCCGTCTCGACCGCGCGCACGAGCGCCAGCAGCGAGAGCACGAGCAGCAGCATCATCACCCCGTCCATCGTGTCGCTGCGCGCGCTGATCACCTCGATCGGCAGCACCGCCATCGCCACCGCCGCGGCGATGCCCGCAGGGGCGCTCCAGATGCGGCGCACGGTCACGTACAGCAGCGGCACCGAGGCGATTCCCGCGCAGGCCTCGGGCAGCTTCAGCGTGGTCGAGCTGAACCCGAGCAGCTTCACGCTGATGACCTGCAGCCACAGATCCACGGGGGGCTTGTCGATCGAGACGCTGCCCCCGGGCTCGAACGCGCCGAAGAAGAAGTTGTGCCACGACATCGTCATGCTGCGCACGGCCGCGTCGTAGAACGGGTCGGGGGGGACCTGGCCGATGTGCACCAGCCGCAGCACCGCCGCACCCAGCGTGATCGCCGCCACGAGCGCCCACTCGGCTGTACGTCCCGGTCTTCTCACGCGCGGAACGCTAGTGTGATCGGCTCGTGGCACGCGACAGTGGCGACAGCGAGGAGCAGGTACCGGCGTCTCATGGGCCGCGGGAGTGTATGGCCTGCCGCGGCACCGGCCAGGTGATCTCCAACCTCGGCGGTACGCCGAACAAGCTCGCCTGCCCGTGGTGCGGGGGCGATGGCGTGCGCGTGCCCGGCACCGACGCGCAGGCGCGGTGGCTGGAGCAGGACGCGGACGGCTCGACTGCCGAGCCGGCGGGCTGACCGCATCCTCGAAGGGGCAGCGCGGGCGGTTTCGGCCTGAGGACCGGTGGTCTACCGCTGAAGACATTTGTCCGCACTAAGCGTGTTATTTACTGCACACAACTCTTGAATAGTTGCGCTAACTGGGTTTAGAGTGGCCGCAGAGCGTGCCGCGTCCACGCTGGCGATTCGACTGGCTGGGCGCAGGTGCGGAAAACGGGGAAGCGCACAACGGGAGGCGCGGCTATGGGCGGCGAAAGATTCGATGTGCATTACATCCGTGGTCGCTCTCGTCGGCGCAGGCGAGTGTCGTGGGTGGCTCTGCTCGCCGTGCTGGCCTTGGCGGGCGTGGTCCCCGCAGCCGCATCGGAATCCTCCGGCGTCGTCGCGTGGGGCGAGAACGTCGACGGGCAGCTCGGCAATGGCACGACCACCACCGAGAAAGAACCGGTCGCGGTGAAGGTGCTGACGGAAGCCACTGCTGTGGCGGGCGGCGAATCGCACAGCCTCGCACTGTTGAAAAGCGGCAAAGTCATGGCGTGGGGCGGGAACGCTGATGGGCAGCTCGGCAACGGTACGACGACCACCGAGAAAGAACCGGTGGAAGTCAAAGGTCTGACCGAAGTCGTCGCGATCG
>Ga0210390_10000036_pt1 | contig 144300 bp, 125 predicted proteins | sample IncBWH11OmetaG_FD_161050 | JGI IMG/M metagenome (GOLD analysis project Ga0210390, IMG submission 161050) | Forest soil microbial communities from Barre Woods Harvard Forest LTER site, Petersham, Massachusetts, United States - Inc-BW-H-11-O ... | reverse complement strand
CGCCGAGGCTGACCCGAAGCCGCCGGATGAGAGGCGGGAGCACCTGCCGCCACCGCGCCGGAGGGGGATCACCCCAGATGACGGTGGCGAGTCGCTCAGAGCGCACGACGCAGCCGACGTGGACGGCGAGAGAGGCGATCAGGACTCGCTGCTGCGGGGCCCGGATGTCTGCCGTTCCCTCGACGGTGACCACCCTCAGCGGCCCGAGAAGTTCAACCCGCATCTGTCCGCTCCCGCCTACTTGCGCGGCTACATCAGCCGGTTCGGCGCGTACGCCGCCGACGACCCGCCAGCCCGAGGCATTCAACCCTGTCCTCAAAGAAGTCGACTTCACCGCCTTCGGCCTGGCCGCCTGACGACACTGAGAATAGGTAACCTACTTGCGCCAGCTTCACGCGAAGAGAAGCAGGCGAAACCTCAGCCAACGATCCCCTCCCCCGGGGGCGGGGGGCCGCTCCATCGTTTTCCGGTCTTACGCTCGCTAGTCAGCCCGTCGCTTCCCTGACACGGAAGCGACCACTGATCCGTCTTCTTTGCGCCCGCAGCGCTTCAGCGATCGGCCCCGGTCCGACTGTCATTCCAGGCAGCCGGTTCGCCGATTTTACGATCCTCCTATGAGCACCCCTGCGAACCGTCAGTCGAGTCCCTGACGGCTGAGATCCGGGGCTCTCACCGGGTGCGTGATGCGAATCGCTACATGGCATGCGCTCCGCACCCCAGGCCGGCCTCACGGTTCAGGGGCTGCCGGCAGGGGCCGAGCCCGATTCCATGAGAACCGCGATGCCGAACGCGACGTTCGAATCACCGAACACAGGGGGCTGCGCAGGACTGGCAGGATCGAACGCGTACACGTTGCCGTTGTTGTCGAGTTCGTAGGTGTATCCCGGCGTAGACCCGGCCGAGCCTATATCGGTGTCGAACCCGTAGAACGAGTAGAGTTCGTTACTGCCCGTGGGCGTGATCGACGGCCCCGTACTGGTTCCGGTAACGTCCAGGTTCGCCTGCGAAACGAGTACGCCGGTCTGCCCGGAGCCGGGGTTGTATTCCTGTCCGCCGATGCGCACGTCCGAGGGAGTACCCGAGGTCGTCACGGTGGCCTGTGCAGTTCCTGCCGCCGTGACCGATCCCTCGTAAACCGCTGCCGAGAAACCGGAGTTGACGCTGCCCCTGAGGGTGCTCCCTATCTGCTTCCACGTGGCGTCGCCGCCGCTGATGCCGGTAGGCGGAGCGTTGCCCTCGGTGATGACATGCAGGAGGATTACATCGCCCGCAGCGTGAGCAGTGACTGACGGTGTGAGTGACGTACCCTCGATAAGGCCGCCGACAGGGGTAAACGCGTTCTGGGCAGGGGCCGAGCCCGATTCCATGAGAACCGCGATGCCGAACGCGACGTTCGAATCACCGAACACAGGGGGCTGCGCAGGACTGGCAGGATCGAACGCGTACACGTTGCCGTTGTTGTCGAGTTCGTAGGTGTATCCCGGCGTAGACCCGGCCGAGCCTATATCGGTGTCGAACCCGTAGAACGAGTAGAGTTCGTTACTGCCCGTGGGCGTGATCGACGGCCCCGTACTGGTTCCGGTAACGTCCAGGTTCGCCTGCGAAACGAGTACGCCGGTCTGCCCGGAGCCGGGGTTGTATTCCTGTCCGCCGATGCGCACGTCCGAGGGAGTACCCGAGGTCGTCACGGTGGCCTGTGCAGTTCCTGCCGCCGTGACCGATCCCTCGTAAACCGCTGCCGAGAAACCGGAGTTGACGCTGCCCCTGAGGGTGCTCCCTATCTGCTTCCACGTGGCGTCGCCGCCGCTGATGCCGGTAGGCGGAGCGTTGCCCTCGGTGATGACATGCAGGAGGATTACATCGCCCGCAGCGTGAGCAGTGACTGACGGTGTGAGTGACGTACCCTCGATAAGGCCGCCGACAGGGGTAAACGCGTTTCCCGGCGGGGACGCAGCGGGCGTGGTGAACGTCTGGTTGCCGCCGTTGGTAGTGCCTGTCGCGTTGGTCGCCACCAGCCGGTAGTCGTACGTGGTACTGGCGGACAGGCCGGACAAGCCGGCCGACTCACCGACCGCACTGCTGCCAGAGCCCGCACTGGCCGGCGAAGCCGGCGCCACCGATCCGTAGCTGGTGCTTGTGCCGTACTGGAACTGGTAGGTGGTAGCGGCGCCCTCGGGGTTCACAGTCCCGTTGAGCGTTGCGGCAGTGTCGGTGACGCCTGACGCGGCACTCGTAGTGACAGCCGGCGCGGACGGCGGCGGGGGCGAGTTGCAGTCGTTTGCCTGGGCTGTGTCAAGCGCGGTCCACTGCGCGCTGGTCAGGTTTGGCTCGCCTGAGTAGCCTACGAACTGGAGCGTGCCGTCTCCGCCGTTGGAGCAAATGTCCGACATCATGTTCGGGATGGACTCGTAGCTGCCGCTGCCCAGCGGAGAGAAGTTGGTCTCGGCAATGAAGATCTTCGGCTGCGCGATCGTTGACTCGCCGGGCAGGCCCTGGATGATAGAGAACGTCTGCGCGAAGGTGTTCGCGAACGAGGTTTCGCCGTACTGGCTCTGCGGGTAGCCGTCCACGCCGACCATGTCAACGTTGGATGCTCCGGGCCAGTACGGGGTCGGGTCTATGACTGTGCCCCCGGCTCCGTTGAAAACATCCGGCACCCACATGAAGTACGCCAGGCCGTTCGCAGTACTGTCGATGTCGTTCCGGACGGCATCCCACGCGCTGACCCACTGCGATGCGGTGGTGCCCTCGCAGTCGCCCTGCGCCCACGGGTACTGGCCGCTCACGTTGAACTCGTGCGCGAAGGTAACGATGACGGGCCTGCCCGCTGAGGCGATAGCCGACCCGATTGACTGCGCGTAGGACTGGATAGCTGACCCGTTCGCGCCGATCGTGGTCATGGTCGGGCCGCTGCCTGAGCACGTATCGCTCCCCTGCGAACCGATCCACGGCTCCATCTCAAGGAATGCGGTAGCCCCGGCGGACTGAGCGGGACTGAAGAAAGACTGAGGATACGAGCTGCCCCAGTCAAGGTAGTAGTTCGCCACGTCCGGGCTCTGACCGGAAACGGTGGAGTAGCTTCCGCTGTCCTCCGCGCTGGTCCAGATTCCGAGGTTGGTAGCCGGGGGGGTGGACGTCGGCGTGCCGCCCGAGTCCGCGAAGTCGCTCTGGTACGCGGCGACCGAGTTCGAGTAGGTGCTGGAGGAAGCTTGCGCCGCGTGGGACACAAGAGCTACGACGCCCAGGGCCAGCACGAAGACGGTCAGTACAGCGCTTACGATCGTGCCCTTGCGATGTTGCCTGATCTGGCTGCGCACGGTTTTCCCTTCACGAGAAACAGGGGGTTTGACCCTCCCGGTTACCCATGGGTGATTCCTCGGTAAGGAAATCACATATCCGTCGCGGTCACGCCGCCAGGCTTAGGGCTGATCCAGGTTCTGCCACGCTGCCGGGGAGGAGATGCAGCGGTCTAGTCCTGGTATTGGGTCAACGGGATGGTCACGCGCCGAGTCTTTCCGGCCGCGCTATCACCTTGTTAACATTCGATCAACACAGGGGGCATGGCACTCGCCAAAGAGGGGGTGCTGGTGGCGGTCGAGATTGAATTCTGCCTGCTCGGCCCGTTGATCGTGCGCCGCCGCACGGTAGCGGTGGCGGTGCCGCGGGGGAAGCAGCGGGTGATACTGGCGATGTTGCTGCTGAACGCCGGGCGGGTCGTACGCGTGGACGAGTTCGCCGAGACACTATGGGTGTCCGGGCCGCCGTCCTGGCCGGTGGCTGTGCAGAACTACGTGATGAGGCTGCGGAACACCCTCGGGGACGCCGGCCGGACCCGGATCATCACCCAGCCGCACGGGTACCTGATCCGTGTGCAGGCCGGGGAGCTGGACATGTCCCGATTCGAGGCGCTGCTGGGCGCCGCGCGGGCAGCTTCCCGGGACGGCTCATGGGACCAGGCAGCGACCAGCGCGCGGGAAGCGTTGCAGCTGTGGCGGGGCGAACCGCTCACTGGCGTGGACTCCGAGGTGCTGACCGCGCGGGAGGTACCCCGGCTCGCAGAGCTGCGGCTGCAGGCGCTGGAGCTGCGTATCGACGCCGACCTGCACCTGGGACGCCACGCCCACGTCATCGCCGAACTGCGGCAGCTGGCCGGCGCGCACCCGCTGCGCGAGGGGCTGCACGCCCAGCTCATGCGCGCCCTCTACCGCGACGGCCGCCGGGCCGAGGCGCTGGCCGCCTACCAGGATGCCCGTACGATGCTCGTCGAGGAGCTGGGGATCGCGCCCGGACGGGAACTGCGGCGCCTGCACGCGCGGATCCTGGCCGACGACGACGGTGACGGCGACCTGGTTGCACCGCGCCCGTCGGCCGGCCGCGTGTCCGGGCGCGCCCCCGTGGCGGTGCCGCGTCAGCTGCCCGTCGCGGCGGGGCACTTCACCGGGCGCCGCAGCGAGCTGGAACTGATCACTGCCCTGCCGAGGCCGTCACAGGAGGCGGATGTCGGCGGCGGCACGGTGGTGATCTCGGCGATCGACGGGATGGCCGGGATCGGCAAGACCGCCCTGGCGGTGCATGCCGCCCACCGGCTCGCCGGGGAATTCCCCGACGGGCAGCTGTTCATCGACCTGCACGGCTACACGCAGGGTTACCCGCCGCGCGAGCCGGACGAGGCCCTAGGCTCGCTACTACGGGCCCTGGGCGCGCCCCCGGGGCAGATCCCGGCCAAGCCCGAGGAGTGCGCCGCGTTCTACCGGCAGCGCCTGGCTGGCACCCGGACCCTGATCCTGCTAGACAACGCGCTCGATGAGGCGCAGGTACGCCCGCTGCTGCCCGGCGCGCCCGGCTGCCTGGTCCTGGTCACCAGCCGCAGGAGGCTCAAGGGCTTGCACGACGCCCACGTCATGGCCCTGGACGTGCTGCCGGAGACGGACGCGCTGACGCTGCTGCGCGAGGTGACCGCGACCGCCGGGCCGGACCTGACCGAGATCGCCGGGCTGTGCGGACGGCTGCCCCTCGCCCTGCGCATCGCCGGTGCGCTGCTGCGCCACCGGCGCGCCTGGACGCCGAGCTACCTGGCCGGGCTGCTGCGTGATGAGCGCCGACGCCTCGCCGCCCTCACCGACGGCGATAACGACCTGAGCGCCGTATTCGACCTGTCCTATACCGTGCTGGGCGAGCGGCAGCGGCTGCTGTTCCGCCGCCTGGCGCTGGTTCCCGGCCCGGAGTTCGATGCGTTCGCTGTCGCGGCCCTGCTTGACGCCGAGACGGCTGCCACCGCCGGGTGGCTGGAGGACCTGGTCGACCACAATCTGCTGATCGAGCACGCCCCCGGCCGCTACCGAATGCACGACCTGATCCGCACCCATGCCTGCAACCTGGCCGACGGCGATCCGCGACCTCAGCGTGACAAAGCCCTGGACCGGCTGCTGCGCTACTACGCGCACACCGCCCACAGCGCCTCGAGGCTCATCACACGTCGCCCGCCGCCCGCCCCGGACAGCCCGGCGCCCGCCCACACCCCCACCATGACCGACCCGGAGACGGCCCAGACATGGCTGCGCGCCGAACGCAAGAACCTCGAGGCCGCCCACGCCCACGCCCACGCCCACGACCTGCACGAACACTCCATCGCCCTGGCCGCCGATCTGGCCGAGACCCTGCGCACCGACGGCCCCTACACCCGAGCCCTGGCCCTGCACCAGGCCGCTGCCGACACCGCCGAACACCACGGCGACCCCACCGCCCACGCCAACGCCCTGGCCGACTTGGGGGCTATCCGGCGCCTGACTGGGGATCTGACCGGGGCCATCGACACCTCCTCGCAGGCCCTGAAGATCTACCGCGCGACCGGCGACCGCCGCGGCGAAGCCGACATGCTCGGCGACCTGGGAATCATGCGGCGCGTGACCGGGGACCTGGCCGGGGCCATCGACACCATCTCGCAGGCCCTGAAGATCTACCGCGCGACCGGCGACCTGCACGGTGAAGCCGATGCCCTAACCGAACTAGGGCGCGCGCGACGGCTGGCCGGGGATCTGACCGGGGCCGGCGACGCCCTCGGCCCGGCCCTGGAGTTCTACCGCGCGACCGGCCACCGCCACGGCGAAGCCTACGTGCTGGCAAACCTCGGGGCCGTGCGGCGCTTGGCCGGGGATCTGACCGGGGCCGGCGACGCCCTCGGCCGGGCCCTGGAGTTCTACCGCGTGACCGGCTACCCCCTCGGCGAAGCCGAGACCCTAGCGAACCTCGGGATCGTGCGGCGTTTGGCCGGGGATCTGACCGGGGCCGGCGACGCCCTCGCCCGGGCCGTGGAGATCTACCGCGTGACCGGCTACCGCCCTGATGAGGCGTGGGCGCTGAGCCACTACGCCGCCGCCGTGGCCGCCGGCGGTGACCTGCCGCGCGCCCTCGCCCTCTACCAGCAGGCCCTTGCCATGTACTGCGAACCGTACAAGACCGACGGCCAGGCCGTCGCGCTGGAAGGCATCGGCGAATGCCATCTGGCCAACGGCGACGCTGTCAACGCGGCCGCTCACCTTCGCCAGGCACTGGAGATCTACGAGCACCTCGGCACAGCGCCGGACTCCGAACGAGTTCGCGCCCGACTGGCGAGCATGAACACGTGTGGCTGCCGAGAATAGTGTCACCTCATTCGACCTACGAATATTCATGAATCAGGCCTGCGGGTAGCAGCTCATCGCCGACGAGGGCATCGAGCGCGTCACCGCCCGGATGACCGCGGACTGGCTGGAAGCCGTCTCCGCGCTCGCGGACCTGGGGCTCGCCGACGACGCGCACGTCAGCGTCTTCGGGATGTCGATGGGCACCCGATTCGGGCTCCCGGCCGCAGCCGCGCTCGGGCCTCGCCTGCAGTGCGCCGTCCTGGGCAAATTCGGCCTGCGCCAGGCCGCGCCGCTCCACCCCGGGCTCCGGGCACCCGGCCTCATGACCACGGACAAGCAGCTGATCGCCAGCGGGGAACCTAGTCCGCCAACTACCGGGCACGGTCACAATCGGCGCATCCTCGCAATGGCCCGCACTGGCCAACTATCGATGCCCAGTGGCCAACTAAAGAACTTGGTCACAGTAAGCCGTGTCTGTGGCCGATAGTTATCGGACCGACGATCCCCGGCGCGGCATCTGAGGCCCCCGACTGCGTGGATGACTGTGAATCCTCATCTTCTCCTTAGCTTTACGTGGTGAGGTAAAAATGAACACTCAGTCGGAGAAAGCGCCGTCCTGCGCCGCCCAGAGGGGGCGCTCCCCTGGCCCTGGACAGATTGGCTGATGCTCATGGGAGCAACCGGGCGAGCTCGATGGTCACCGCGATCGTGATCATGCTCGCCCTCGTGAAAGTACGCCTCATCTTCCGTGAGTTCATGCAGGTCAGGAACGCCCCCGTACTGCTGTGCCGACTCACCGCCCTTTGGGCGACGCTGATCGGAGCCGTGCTGCTCGGGACCTACTTCATCGGGTTAGCCGTTCACTAGGGCCGCCCAAATGAAAATTACTCGCCTCGCTTGACTGCCAATCGCGGCACGGGGACAATCATGAAGCGGAGGGGAAATTGTCATGGGCGAGCCTGCGGTTTCTGTCATTATCCCCACCTACAACAGGCGCGATGAGCTGCGGCAAACTCTCGAAGCGCTCGCCGCGCAGGAATTCCCGGCAGCGGAGTTCGAGGTGATAGTCGCGGACGACGGCTCGTCCGACGATTCCGCCGAGGTGGCCGCGTCGTTCGACGGGCCGCTGCGGTTGAAGTACGTCTGGCAGGAGGATCTCGGGTACCGGGCCGCCGCCGCGCGCAACTTTGGGGCCAGGCAGGCGGCCGCGCCGATCTTCGCGTTCCTCGACTGCGGCACGCTGGCCGGACCCGGGTTCGTCGGCGGGCACCTGGCCGCGCACTCGGCGCCGGGCAGGCGGGCCGTCCTCGGCTACTGCTACGGGTATGACGGCCTGCGCAAGGAGAAGTGGGTGCCCGACTCGTTCGGCACGGTCAGCCTGCCGGAAGTCGTCCGGCGGAACGCCGATGACCCGCTATTCCAGGACATCCGGCACAGTGAATTCGAGCGGGTCGGCTTCGACTTCATGAAGTTCGCCGTCCCGTGGACTTACTTCACCACGATGAACTGCTCGATGCGGGCCGCGGAGTTCTGGGCAGTCGGTGGGTTCGACGAGATGTTCAAGTCGTGGGGAATGGAGGACACCGAGCTCGGCTACCGGCTTTGCCGCAACGGCGTGGCGTTCACGCTGTCCCTCGACGCGTGGACCATCGAGGCGCCCATCGATCGCGCGGTGAAGCGGCGCCTTGCCAGCCTGACGCGAAACGCGCGCTTGTTCCACGACAAGTTCCGCGAGCCGTTCGTGGAGATGCTGGTCGACGGGCTGCGCCACTTCGAGCTGACCACGATGGAAGCCGACGCCGCGATGCTTGTCCACTGGACCGAGCAGGCCAGGGAGCTGGACGTGGCGGCCGAGATCGAGTCGGCACTGCGTGAGCTGCCTGCCGGGGCGAGCGTCGCGGTCTTCGGCTGCGGCGGGTCGGTCCCGGCGTCGCTGCCGCCCGCCGCGCTGCTGGACTTCGACGCTGCCCTGCTCGCGAAGGCCACCGCGGACGGCCGGCACGCCGGCTGCCACGCGATCGGGCTGCGCAGCCAGCTGGCGGCAAAGTCGGCGGACGCGGTGATCGTCACCTCGCGGCTGCGGGGGCTGTGGCCCAGGTACGGCGAGCGGATCACCGCCGAGGCGCAACGCGTCGGCCGGCGTGTCCTGGGTGCCAGCGCTACCAGCAGCCCTTGATCGTCGCCCTTCGATCGCGGCCAGGGCGCCGATCGACTTCCGATAGTCAGCGCAGCCAGCGCGACCATGACCACCGCGTCCCACTGTTATCCGGCCACATGAGAGACGGGTGAAGCACCATGGCGGAGAGGGTCCTCGTTCCGTTCGAAGGTGAGGGTGCCGGGCTCGCGGAGCTCAGCTGGGGCCAGCAGCAGATCTGGGCTGTCCTCAAGGACAAAGACGGCTCCCTGCCGATGGGCGGCGCCCGGGCGCTGCCGCCCGGCCAGACCGTGGCGGACGTCGCGGCCGGGCTGAGCTTCATCATGAGCCGCCACCAGGCACTGCGCACCAGGTTGCGCTTCGGCAACGACGGGCAGGCCCAGCAGGTGGTGCACGCCTCCGGCACGATCACGCTCGAGGTCGTGGACGCGGGCGAGCGCGACCCGGGCGAGGTGGCGACCGCCGTCGCCGCCGGGTACAAGGCCGGGAAATTCGACTACGAACATGAATGGCCGCTGCGGATGGCCGTGATCACCCACCACGGCACCGCCACGCACGTAGCTCAGGTGATCTGCCATATCGCGCTGGACGCGTTCGGCCTGGCAGCGCTGTACGACGACTTCGACCACCGGGATGAACGGACCGGGCCGGTGACGGCGATGCAGCCGATGGAGCAGGCCAGCCGACAGCGCGGCCCGAGCGGGCGCCGTGCGCACGAGGCGTCGATGCGCTATCTCGAGCGGCTGACCGCGAGCATCCCCGACCTCCAGCTCAAGGAGTCGGGCGACCCGCGGCAGCCGCGTTTCTGGCAGGTCACCCTCGACTCTCCGGCGGGTTACCGGGCAGTGGGGATGCTGTCGGCCCGGCTCGGCCTCGGCACGTCCCCGGTGCTGCTCGCCGCGTTCGCCGTCGCCCTTGCCTCCGTCTCCGTCAGCCAGCGCGTCGCGGTGCACCTAACGGTAAATAACCGGTTCCGGCCGGGGTTCGCCAGCTCGGTCAGCCCGGTGATGCAGTCCGCCATTGTCGTGATCGAGACCGACGGCCCGTTCGAGGAGGTGGTCAGGCGAGCCTGGCAGTCCGGGCTCGGCGCGTACAAGCACGCCTATTACGATCCGGCGGCTGCGAACGAGGTGTGGAAGCGGCTAGTGGCCGAGCGCGGCGTCGAGCCGGACTGGAACGTGGTGTTCAACGACCGCCGGGTGCTCGACCGCGAGCTCGCTGACACTGTCCCCGCAGCGGACGGGGCGCCATCGCTCCGCGACGAGCTGACCCGGTCCACGCTGACCTGGGGCGACCGCAACGACGTGCCCCAGCAGAAAGTCTTCCTGTACATTACTGACGCGCCGGACACACTGTGCTGCGAATTGTGGGCGGATACTCACTTCGTGACCCCGGCGGACATGGAGAAACTGCTCGGGCGCATGGAGACGCTAATCGTCAACGCTGCGGCGGTTCGCGGAGGCCGCTGACTGCTTCAAGGTATCCCTGGCCGCGCTTCCGAGAGTTGCGGCAATACGCCGAGGCCGTCCACTACTTCCAGCTAACGCTTGGAGGCTGCAAGGCGACCTGTGGTGCCGAAACCTATGCAACCGGGCGATATTCATGAATCACGCCCCCAGCGCGATGAGCCGGCCGACAGCCTGTGTGCGTCCAGGTTGCACAATATGGCCACGTCCCATCTGTGGCGGACCGGGCCGAGGCGCTGTTGGACTTACCGCCAGTCCAATCGCTGCGCTGGGCCGGCGGGCTCCTCCGGTGTTGATGCTGCTGGCGTGCGGCAGTCCGACGGGGATCAGGATCACCGCGACGTACGTGGTCGCCACAATGTTTGTCCACGGAGTCGACACGGTAGTCACCCTGGAGTAGGCCGCGAGCGGGACGCCTGCACGGCTGGGAGAGACCGCTGCGCGCCGGAGTAACCCGCGTCCGTTCGGAAGAATAAAAGTCCTTATCCCGAACGGACGGTGGCGTCTCGTCAGGGCACCCTGGGCCCAGCACGTGGCGCGCCATCCGGTCGATCGACTCGCAGATCACGATGTCGAACCGGCGGCCGGGGCCGCTCGGCTTCGGCCAGCAGGTCGGCGGCTCGGTCGCCCGCCAGCTCCAGTTCGGCCGCGACCCGTTCGTCCTGGCTGGTGGTGGCTACCTCCCGGTGCCAGGCGCGCCGGTTGACATTGCTGCCCGTGCTGTTCGCTGCCATATGTTCGCCGGTTTTCGGAGATTTTCGGCAAAGAACGGAATCCTGGCAGAGTCATGCCGCCGATGGCCACCATTGAGGGCGCGATTGAGGTGCTGCATCTTGAAAGGAAGCGAGAATGGCCGAAAGGCACCAGGGAACAACAGGCAGGTGTGGCGCTGCCTGGTGCGCTAGAGGAACCCGGTGGTGGTCGCGGTGGCGCTTACCGGGCTAGAGTGACTTACCGGGAACGTCGCCCTATTAACAACCCCCAGCCAATGGTCTAAGGCGGGCCGCCGATGAGTGATTCTCAAGCTGATCCGTATGCCGTAGTCGAGGAAGCCGTCGCCGGCCTCCGGCTCCCGCATCCGGAGCACGATCCAATCTTCGGCCGCGCACTGGGCCAGTTCGTTCGGCACATGGGCGCACACGAGGTGCTTGAGCTGGGCACTGGCCACGGAGGCTCCGCCTGTTGGCTCGCCACCGGACTCCGCCTGAACGGCGGAGGGACGCTGACCACGATCGACCGCGACACCGCGCCAGCAGTGGCACAGCTCCTCAAGTCCGCTGGTGTCGCTGACATGACTCGCATCGTGCGCACGTCACGGTCGTACACAATGGAGCTAATGCGTCTTGTCCAGGCGAACACGGTCGACTATCGCTGCAATCCGCAGTTCGACTTCTGCTTCATCGATGGTGCTCACAATTGGGACACGGACGGATTCGCGTTCTTCCTCGTCGAGAAGCTCCTTAGGCCCGGCGGCTGGCTCGTCTTCGACGACCTCGACTGGACGTATGAGACCTGCCTGCACCTGTCGCCCGTCGACGCGGACGTGGCAAGCTTGATGTCGCCCGAGGAACGGTCCACTCGACAGATACGCGACGTCTTCGAGCTCCTCGTCCGGCAGCATCCTGGATTCGACGTCGTGCGCCAGTTCCGTGATCATGGCTGGGCACGCAAGTCGGGTCCCCAAGACAGCACGGAGGAGAGTCGGCTGATAGACGCGCTGGAGGCTGCTGGTGATCTGCGCCGGTCTCATGCCTGAAGTGCACAAGCTCGTCGCCGATCTGCTGACAGGAAAACATCCGCCTTCCGCGAGCCGATCGGCTGACCAGCGTTGAGCACTGGAACCGAGACCGGTCAGCGCCGGCGCCGCGTGCGGCTGACCCCGGTGCGGTCGATCCCGGTCGAGTTCACCGGGCGGCGGGCCGGCGAGGGCCCGCTCACCTTGGGACAGCTTGACGTCTACATGTGGCTGAACAAGACCCCCGACCACCCCTACGCGATCCTGTACACCGAGCTCCCGGTGCCGGCGATGGTGTCCGTCGACGACGTGGCCAGGGCGGCCGCGACGCTGATCGCGCGGCACGAGAGCCTGCGCACCACTTACCTGCCCGGCGAGCAGCCACGCCAGCGGGTCGCGGCGGCCGGCGTCCAGCTGCTGGAACTGTGTTCGCTCGGCGAGGGACAGTGGGGACCGCGGGACCGGCCCGCGGTGGCCGGGGCGCTCATCCGGTGGCTGCGCGAGTCACCCGATCCGGGGCGCCCGGTGCGGATGGCGGTGGCCGTCGCTCCGGAGGCGGGCGACCGGGTCATCGCGTGCGCCGCCAGCTTCACGCACCTGGCCGTGGACCACGGCTCAATCGAGATACTCAAACGCGACTTCGCCGGCCTGCTCGGCCATCCCGCGCGACAGTCCGGCCAGCCCGGCCACCAGCCGCTGGACCAGGCCGAACTGGAGACCACGCCGGCCGAGCAGCGCAGGGCCGAGGCGGCACTGGCCCACATGCGGGAGGCGTTGCCGCGGATGCCCCGCTGCCTGTACGTTCTGCCGGGCGTTCGGGCCAGCGGCCAGTCGCTGGCGGTGGAGCTGTCGTCGCTGGCCGGCGCGATGGCCGTGCGGCGGGTGGCGGCGCGCACCCGGACCAGCCGGTCCAGCATCGTGCTCGCGGCCATCTGCGCCGTGGTCGCACGCCGCGCCAACTATCCGGAACTGGTTTTCCAGATGGTGGCCAGCAACCGTTTCGAGCGCCATCTGCTGAACTACGTCGGCGCCCTGTCCCAGGGCGCCATCGCTACCATCGAGATCGCCGGGAGAAGTTTCGACGAACTGGTCGGCCACACCTGGACCAGGGTGATGGAGGCGAACCGGCTCGCCAGGTATGACACGGCCAAGCGGGACGCCATGAACGACCTGATCGGGCACGAACGGGGCCTGCGTCCCAACTTTGACCCGTTTTTCAACAACCTCGCTCCTGAGCTGTGGTCCGGGCTCACCGCGGGCGTCGGGTTCCCGCCCGAGGAGATCGACCTCGCGCTCGCCCGGACCGAACTGCGGTGGCGCCCGATGCCGGACGGCAGAGCGGCGATCCGGTTTACCCTCAACCAGGTCGACGGCTGCCTGCGGCTGGACGCGTGGAGCGGCGACACCGGCCTGGTACCGCGGGCCGAACTCGAATCGGTGCTGCTGGCCATCGAACGCCTGCTCGTGGCCGCCGCCCAGGATGACGTGGCCGACAGCCAGATCCCCGCAACCATCGGGCTGGAACCCGTCGCCGGCACCGCGGACCGGATACTGGTCGACCACTGCTGGGTCGACATCGCCGACGTCCAGCACCTACTCGACGAGGCCGCCGCACCCGCCGTGGCCCGCGTCTTCGCCTCAGCCGGCGGCCGCCCGCTGACCGCCTACCTGGCCGCCACCGACACCATCCACACACCAGAACAGGCACACGCCCGCTGCATGGCCGCCCTCGAACACCACCCCACGGCCATCACCCCGCGCCACTACGCCATCTGCCGCACCGCACCACCCGACCCGGCCGACCCCACCGCCTGGCCCCCGCCCCTGGCCACCGGCACCGGCCGCGCCTGAAACCACACCGTAGTCGTAAAGGAGCAGCGGCATGACCGGCGCGTCCGATCCGTTCCCCGACTGGGATTGGCAGGATCCAGGCCGGCTGGAGGGCACGATGGAGACGTTCACGGCCAAACTGGCTGAGGCCGAGAAGCTCGAGCAGGTAGCGGCCGAGCTGCCGCGCACCCGGGCCGGGCTCGCCGAACTCGGCGTCACCGGAATCGAGTTCGCCGCCTTCACTACCGAGCATCCGCAAGGCCTCGGCACCGACCTCGTCGCCATGCGAGGCCCTGAAGACGATGATGGCCGCCGCATCGTCACCGAGCCCGGCCGGGTTTACCGGGTGGATGGGCGCTGCCTGTTCACCCAGCTCGACATCACCGAGCCGCTACCATTCGAGGACGGCAGCATCGACTGGGTCTACGCCGAGCATCTGATCGAGCACGTGCCGCTGCTCGACGCGATCAACTGGCTGGCCGAGGTGCGCCGGATCCTCACCACGGGCGGCCTGCTCCGGATCACCACCCCCGATCTGCGCACCTACGCCGCCGGATACCTGGCCGAGGACGAGAAATTCTTCGCCCGGCACCGCCGCCGCCTCTCTGTGCGGGGGGTCGGCCCGCCGATGCCCGATCGCCGCGCGTTCATGGTCAACCAGATCTTCTACCTGTACGGCCACCGATGGATCTACGACCACGACGAACTCCGGTACGCGCTAACCCAGGCGGGGTACGATCCCGAAGGTGTCACGGCGCGCGAGTTCCGGGACGGCCACCGGCAGGATGTCGCCGACCTCGACACCGTCTACCGCCGCGACGAGACCATCTATATGGAGGCGATGATCGACGGGCAGACCCAGCAGGTGGTGCACGGCTCCGGCGCAGCGACGTCGCACCTGGGTTGAGCAGCCGGGGCCTACTGCCCGTCTCTGCGGGCCGCTCGGCGGCGGTCACGGGCGGCGAAGAGCGCGCGCAACAGGTCGTCCAGCTCTTCGTCGGACAATGCCGCCAGTTTGGCCTCGGCCGCGGTCTCGGCCATGTGGGCGGAGTTCAGGTCGGCCGACACGACCTCGGCGAGCGCTGCGATCGTGGGCGTGTCGACGATGTGGTGGATGGCCAGGCGCACGCCGTAGGTGTCGCTGGTCCAGGCGGCGAAGCGGACCGCGGCCAGCGATCCCGCGCCGAGACCGAACAGGTTGTCGTGCACGCCGACCGGCTCCGTTGTGTCGATCAGGTCGGCCCAGATTCGGACCATGGCTGCCTCGACCGGGTTACGCGGGGCCACCGGGGCCATCTGGCTCACGTCCCATTCCAGTGCAGGCAGCGCGGCGCGGTCGACCTCGGGCGCGGTCTCGTCGGCTCGTGGCACGCCGACCACCGCCGCGTCGCGGATCGCATGGTGGGGTCAGTGGCACCAGATAACCTCGTGCTCTTTAGAGACGAGTCGCTGCCCGATCGCGGGCATGGGATAGAGATAACCTTGCAGCGTCGATACCGCGAGCAGAAACCATGACACGCACAAATTATTGTACGTGTTAGCGCTTGCCGCAAGATATGCTCTGGGGCTCCTTATCCGGCAAGCAATACGAGGGCAACAAAATACAAGATATATCAGCGGCGTCAAGATCTGGACGGCTATCCGTGTGGGCCCTTACGATGAGGCCATGGCGTCGGCGACGCTCAATCTCGTGACCCACGACGACGCGCAACCGGCATCCCCGGCCGTGCACCTGGAAGACCGTACGACGCTGACCTACGGTGAGCTGACCGAATTGGTCGGCGAATCCGAACGGGCATTGCGCCATGACGGCAAGGCGCTGGTGCTGTGCGCGGGAGATCGCGATCTGCCCACACTGCTGGCCTATCTCGCCGCGCTGCGCCTAGGACACACCGTCGCCTTTTTGCCCGCCTCGACCGAAATTCTTTCGGCATACCAACCAGAGTTCATCGTTCCGGCGCCCGGACGGGGTGCCGGACTGGCCGATCTCGGCTACGGTCCGGCCGCGGAACCGATCGCCGGCACAACGATCTTCCAGCGAAAAACCAGCCAGCCGGCCGGTGAAATTTACAGCAACACGGCATTGCTGGTGACCACTTCGGGCTCGACCGGCAGCCCTAAAACCGTACGGCTGTCGTTTTCCGGGCTGGCCGGAAATACCGCCGCTGTCATCCGCGCGCTAGGCATCACCGCGGCCGAACGCGCCCCGACCACGCTGCCAATAAGGCACGTCTACGGATTGTCCGTGCTAAACACTCACCTGCTGGCTGGCGCGGGCGTCGTACTCGGCGACCGGTCGCCGCTGTCATTGGCGACGTGGGATCACCTGATCCGTTCCGGTGCCACGTCATTCGCCGCGGTGCCGACAACCTACGCGGCGTTCGGCCCAGCGCACGTCAACCTGTTGGGCCGCAGCAAGATCCGCACCATGACCCAGGCGGGAGCGCGATTGGGCGACGACCTGACCATGCGGCTGGCAGGGATGATGAACCAGCGAGACGGCCGGTTCTTTGTGATGTACGGCCAGACCGAGGCCAGCTCCCGGATAAGCCGCCTGGACCCCGCCGACCTGCCGCGTCGCCTCGGTTCAGTCGGCACCGCGATACCCGGCGGCACCATCACGATCCGGCCAGCGCCTGTCTACGCGCGGGCCGTGCCCGGTGAGGGCACGGTGCACTACCGCGGCCCCGGCGTCATGCTCGGCTATGCGACCGGGCGCGCGGACCTGTGCCGCGGCGCCGAGGTGGACGATCTGGACACCGGTGATCTCGGTTACCTGCGCGAGGGTTACCTCTACCTGACCGGCCGCACCAAGCGGATCGTCAAGGTGCTCGGCGTCCGCGTCAGCCTGGACGACCTGGAGCGCATGGTGGAACGGCCGGGGCAACCGGCCGCGGTGACCTGCGGCACCGACGACGTGGTGCACCTGGTTGGCGCGGGCGAGGTGGCCGTACACGAACAGCAGCGCCGGCAACTAGTCGAGTTGCTCGGGGTACCCAGCCAGCACGTGGTCTTCCGGCATATCGACCGTCTCCCCCGGACACCCGGCGGAAAGATCGATTACCGGACATTGGCGACGGTCATAGGTTCGCGCGGGGGGCTCGATTGATGAAGCTGACGAACTGGCGGCAACTGTCCGACCATGGAGATGATCTCGTCCTCTGCCTGGATTTTCCCGGAGGACGGGCGGCGGCGGGCTTCGCGGAACTGGTCCCCGGTGTGCCGGTCGACGCCTCCTTCCTGCACATCGGACAGGCCGGCGCCGGTCCACTAGCGGTGTGCGTCGACCGCTGGGTGGCGGAGGTCGCCGCGACCGGCCGCCCAGTGCTTGCGGTGCTGGGATTCTGCGCCGGAACCACGCTGGCTACCCGTGTCGCCGACGCGATCGCAGCGGCCGGGCCGCCCACAGTCGTGCTCTTCGACGCGGTGTCCACGACCGGTGACGCCCTGGCCGGCGCGTTCACGTCGGCGCTGGAGTCCTCCGCCAAGCATTTGACCGCGGACGAGCTGGCCGACGCTCGCGGTCTGTCGGAGCAACTGGTGGCGACGTACCCGGACGACCTGCCGCGAATCGCGGCGGCCCTGGCCGACCGGTACGACCGGTTGATGCGCGCGGTCGCCGACCGGCTGTCACTGCCCGCGTTCCTCCTCAAGGAACTCACCGGCGGGTTCACCGCCTACCTGGAATACCTGCAGCTAGCCGGCGAGGGCGGGTTCGACATGCGCACGACGACCCCGCTGTTCCTGAACTCGCCCGGCTACGAGCCGCCGGTGGACGGCGCGCGCACCATCACCCTCGACATCAGCCACGATGACCTGCTGCGCGAACCCGAAGTGCACAAGCTCGTCGCCGATCTGCTGACAGGAAAACATCCGTGGTGACCCTGCCTGAGACATCCGGGGGGTCGACGCCCCCAAACCCCCTCGCCACGACGGCTAAGATCTCAGAGATCTTGTCCGCCCATCCCGCTGTCCGGCGAGCCGAGACCGCGATCGTACCCCACGACGGCCAGAACGTGGCCATCGCGGCCGCCGAGCTGAGCGAGTACGTGAGCGGGCCGATCCTGCGCAACCACGTGCGGCTAGAGCTCGGCGAGGACAGCGGACCGGCCGGCGTGCTGATCGTGGAGCAGATGCCGATGGCGGACGGCGTGGTGGACGTCGAGTTCCTCGCCTCGGCCGTGGCCGAGGGCCGTTGCGCCCTGTTCGAGGATCCGCGCGATGACGTGGAGCGCCGGGTGGCGGCGATCTGGTCGGCGCAGATGGGCGTGCAGCGCGTTGGCGTGAACGACGACTTCCTGGAACTGGGCGGCGACTCGCTGTCGGCCCTGGGCATCATCGCCGCCATCGAGACGGAGTTCGGCCGGTCGCTGGACGTGTATGAGTTCATGAGCGCGGCCAGTGTCCGCCGCCTGGCGGAGATCCTGCGCTAACGGTGGCCGTGTCTGTACGTCGGCGGATCGCCGACATCGCCCGTGCCGAGCCGGACCTGACGGCTCTCGTCGGTTTCGACGCGTCGATGGCCGAGCAGGTCCTGTCCTGGCGGGAGTTCGCTGACCGGGTCGCGGACGCGGCGGAGGAGCTGCGCGCGGCGCTGGACCGGGGCACGCGGTCGTGTGCCGTCGTGCCGGCCGGCAACACCCTGCTCGCGGCCATCGGCATCGCGGCGGCGCTCGCGGCAGAGGTGCCCGTCTTCCCGCTGAACCCGGCAACCCCGCCGGCCGAACGGGACGCCCTAGTGGGCCTGCTGGGCCGACGGTTCACGCACGGCTACCTCGTGGACGCCCAGCTCCGGCCGCAACGGATAGACTTGTTGGCCGACTCTGCTGGCTCCGGGGGGGACGACCCCCCCGAGCCCGCCCGGCAAACCGGACGGGAGCCGCCGGCCGGCGCCGGCGCCGTGGCGTACCTGCTGGCGACCGGCGCGAGCACGGGCATTCCGAAAATCTCCGCCCGGCCGGGACCACTGCGCTACGACCCGGCCTTGACACCATCCCTGGTGATCCGGCAAACCGGCTGGCGCACCTCGCAGCGGCAGCTCATCGTCGGGCCGCTGTACCACGCCGCCCCGTTCACCGCGTTCCTCGACGCCTTGCTGGACAGCAACACCGTCGTCCTGCAGCCGTTCTTCGCAGCGCGGTGGACGGTCGAGCTGGTGCGCCGGTACGCCATCGAGTGGCTGCAGCTGACCCCCGCGCACATGCGGGAGATCCTGCGACTGCCGGACCTGGACCCGGCGGGCTTCGCCAGTGTGCGGGCGATGCTGCACACCGCGGCCCGCTGCGACGCGGACACCAAACGCGCCTGGATCGGCCTGCTCGGCCCGGAACGGGTCTACGAGCTATACGGCGCGACCGAGGGGGTCGGCGTGACGCTGGTCCGCGGCGACGAGTGGCTGGCCCGGCCCGGCACGGTCGGTCGCGGTTTCCTCACCCAGATCCGCATCCTGGACGACACGGGAAACCTGGTCCCGCCAGGCACGACCGGCACCGTGTTCATGCGGACCCCGCAGCGGGCCAGCCGCTCTGATTACGTAAACAACCAGGCCATTCGCACCACCCCTGACGGGTTCGCCACGGTCGGCGACCACGGCCGACTGGACCGGGACGGCTATCTCTACCTCGAACCGCGCGACCACGACACCATCAACGTGGGTGGCGAGAAGGTCGACCCGGACGAGGTCGAGGCAGCGCTGCGGGACCACCCCGCGGTCGCGGACGCTGCCGCCGTAGCCGTGCCGCACCGGACGCTCGGGTCGGTGGTCGGCGCGCACGTGGTGCTGCGCCCCGGCGCGAGCGTGCGCAAGGCCGAACTCGCCGCGCACTGCGGACGACGGCTAGCGGGCTACAAGATCCCGAAGCACTTCACGTTCGTCGACCAGGTCCCCCGGTCGGCGGCCGGCAAGATCCAGCGCTGGCGGCTGGCCCCCCATCACGAGAACGGTGCGACGTCGCCATGAACCATGCCCTCAACGAGCCGATCGACACCGGCTACCTGCCCCCCAGGGACCCGGCGGAGATCTGGCTGGCCCGGCAGTGGCAGCACATCCTGGGCTTCGCCGTCGGGATCCGGGAGAACTTCTTCGGCGTCGGCGGCAACTCGCTGGACGCGGCCAGGGTGATCGACGCCATCCTGGCGGAGTTCGGCGTCCAGCTCCCGCTGAACGTGCTGACCGAACACCCGACCGTGGAACGCCTGGCCACCATGCTTCGCGACCATGCCGGGCAGCTGTCCGGCCCGCTTGTCGCGATCCAGGACGGCGACGGCACCCTTCCCCCGCTGTTCCTGGTCCACCCGGACAACGGACGGGCCGGTCCGTACTGCCGGCTCGCCACTGCGCTGGGTGAGGAGTTCGCTGTGTTCGGCATCCAGGCGGGCGGACTGTACTCAGACGCCGAACCCCGCCGCACGGTGCCGGCGATGGCCGACGCCTACGTTGACGCGGTCCGGTCGGTACGCCCCACCGGTCCCTATCTGCTTGGCGGGTGTGCCATCGGAGCGGCGATCGCCTATGAGATGGCCGTCCGGCTCGACGACGTGCGGCTCGTAGCCGCGATCGACGCTGAACTGCTGGAACCACCGGACAACGGCACTGAGTCCTGGTTGCGCGAGCCGTCCGGGCAATCGGACCTGCCGCGGATTCTGGCGAGCTGGCAAGAGCGCGACCTGGTGCCGCCGAACGTTGCGCCCGAGTTCGTCGCGCGCTCGCTGCGCGTGTGGCGGGCCAACCGGGACGCCGTGCGCGACTGGCGGCCATCGCCATACACCGGGCCGATCGACGTCTTCGGCCCGCCGCCGGTCACGGCCCTGCCGGCGACCGTCATCCAGCGGACCCACGAGTGCGGCACGGATGGGCGCCTGGCCGACGCGCTTCGCGAGCTGATCGGCTGACCATCGTTCAGTCCAGCACCACCAGGTGACCCACGGCGAAGTCAGCCAGCGCGCTAATGGAGGCTGCGTCAGCTGGCTCCATCTCCTCGATGTCGATCTGGATCTCCAGGGCATCCTCGAGCTCCAGAATCAGCTCCATCGTTACCGCCGAGGTCATGCCGAGATCATCCATCAGGCGAGTGCTCTCGGAGAGCCCGGCCGCGGCGTCGGTGTCGAGAGAGAGCACCATCGGCAAGACGACGAGAATGCTTTCCAGGATGCGTTCCCGGAGGGCGCTGTCGCTCATCTCCCCCACCTTTTCCTTCTGTGTCCGTTCGCGCAGCAAGGTGAGCTGGCCGGTCGCGCACGTCACCAGGCCGAGGAGCGAGCGGCCCGGATCCCGGCTAACCTCCGCCAGCCCGCGGTAGCGCTGGAGCACCCTCACCTGCTTCGCACGGCGCCGATCGAGGGTTGCCCCGTCCCTTCGGCAGTCCGAATAATACCCATACGACCACTATCCGATGCAAGAGCCGGGGCAAGCCCTCCCGCGAGCCAAAGGGCGCGCCGTCGGATAACGCAGGAGCGACGAACGAAGTGAGGAGCGACGGAGACGGAGGGCGGGCAAGAGCGCCCGGAGGCGAGCGGGGCAAGCAGATTGGACCGGCGATGACCGTGGAGGACATTACCCTGGCTGACTTGGTGGGGGCGCTAGCCGCGGCGACTGGCGACGATTCACTACTGAGCGCCGGCATCGGTATCACGACCACGCTTGAGGGTGACCTGTGCTTGGACAGCCTGGACTTGGCGGCCCTCGGCGCGGTGCTGCGCGACCGCTACGGGACGACGCTGGATCTGGTCGGGTACGTCGCCGGACTGGACATCGATGAGATCATCGGGCTGACCGTCGGTGATGTGGGCCACTACGTGATCCGGTGCCTCATGCCCAGCCTGAGACCTGAGACGGAGCAGACCCAGTGAGCCGGTTCCTGATTGTGACGCTGCCGCTGACCGGGCATGCGTACCGCGCCCTGGCCGTCGCGGACGAGCTCAGCGCGCGCGGGCATGAGGTGGCCTGGTGTGGTTCGAAGGCCTACTTCGGACCGCTGCTCGGCCCGGACGCGACCCTGTTCCCAGCCGGCACCAGGACGCTACGCGACCAGGCCGCGCATGGCATCGCCGCGCTGAAGTCCCTGTGGAAGCAGTACGTCATCCCAATGGCGCGATTCACGCTGCCTGCCGTGAACCGCGCCGTGCTCGAGTATCAGCCGGACATGCTCGTGGTGGATCAGCACGCGCTGGCCGGCGCGCTGGCCGCACACCGGCACGGACTGCCCTGGGCCACGCTGGTCACAGAAGCCATGGAGCTGACGCACCCGCTAGCGGCGCTTCCCCACGTGGACGCCTGGGTGCGTTCTCAGATCGCCGCACTGTGCCAGGAAGTGCGCTTGACCGACGCCGACTTCGACCCGCTCTTCTCGCCGTACCTGGTGATCGCGTTCACCACTTCGGCGCTCACCGGCGAGCAGCCGTTCCCTGGCCACTTCATACTGGTCGGCCCAGCCATGCTGGAACGCCCGCGCGCTTTCGAGTGGGACCTTCTCGACCCCGCGCGCCGCAAGGTCCTGATCACCGTGGGCACCCTCGCGACCGATCTCGCGGGGGATTTCTACCAGCGGGCGGCGGCTGCTGTCGCGCCGTTGCGCGCCACGGTGCAGGCGATCATCGTCGGGCCGCCCGACCTGCTGCCTGATGCGCCGGGCAACGTTCTGGTGGTGCCCTCGGTGCCGATGCTGGCGCTGCTGCCGCGACTGGACGCCGTAATCAGCCATGGCGGCATGAACACCGTGAGCGAGGCGCTCGCGCACGGCGTGCCGCTGGTCCTCGCTCCGATCAGGCACGACCAGCCCGTCGTGGCCTCGCAGGTGGTCCGGGCCGGAGCCGGCATCCGGGTGCCGTTCTACCGGGTCCGCCCCAGCCAGCTGCGGGAGGCCGCGGTCAGCATCCTCAACGATCCGTCCTACCGGCGCGCCGCGAAGAGGATCGGAGAATCGTTCGCCGCCGCAGGCGGGGCACCAGCGGCGGCCGCGCGCCTGGAACTCGCCGTTCAGGCCGCACGCTTAGCCATTCGCTGGGTGTCCGACTCCCCGGTCCGCGGGACCCGGACGATGAAACCACCATTCGTTCAGAAGATGAAATTTCATCCCGAACGGACGGTGGTTTCTCTCCACCGACGGCACTGGTGGCGTCCGCTGCTTCACGATTAGCATCGGATCGTCTCCACTGTCCAGATGATTCACCCGGAGGGCCGCGGATGGACGATGACAGTGCTCAGTCGGCGGCGGGCGGGCCCGCACCCACGATGCGCGCCGGCGCGGCACAAGCCTTCATTCCGGACGGAGACATACGGTCCTTGCGGGCGTTCCGCGCAACCGCCAAGGCAGCGGGCGGCATCCTCGATCTGGTCATGCCGATGCGAGTCGGCGGCGACGGCCCGGCCCTGTTCTGCGTACATCCGCTGATCGGCCTGAGCTGGTGCTACCTGCCCCTGCTCCCGCACGTCGACGCCAGGTATTCGCTCTACGGCCTGCAGGCCCGTGGCGTGCGACGACCCGAGCCGCTGCCGGTCACCATGGCGGAGATGGCACAGGACTACGCTGACCTCATCCGGAAGGTGCAGCCTGCCGGTCCCTACCATCTGCTTGGCTGGTCACTGGGCGGGAATATGGCCTTCGCGATCGCGGAGGAACTCACGCGCCGTGGTGAGCAGACCGGGCTACTCGTCATCCTGGACGCGGATCTGGCCGACCTCGACGCGCTTGCGGTAAGCGATGAGGCCTTGACCTTCTGCAACATGATCCTCGCGCAGTTCGGGTACGTGCCCGCGCTCACCCCTGCCGATCCAGACCCCGAAGCGCGGATGCTCGAACTGGTGCGCCGCCGGCCGGGCCTGGGGCTCAGCGAGTGGCCGGACAAGCGGGTGAACGCGTTGCTGCGGGTCATGAAGAACAACCTCGTCGTGGCGCGCGCTCACCAGCCTGGACGTGTGCAGTGCCCGATGCTGTTCTTCTCTTGCATCAGCAATCCGCCGGGGCTGGCGCAGAAGCTGGAAAACTGGCGGTCGTTCGTCGACGGCCCGATCGAGTCGGTCGAACTCGACTGCGACCATCGGCTCATGCTGCTGCCCGAGCCAGTGGCGCGGATCGGGCCGGCGCTCGCCGAACGACTGGCCCGCGCCGCGGCCATGCCAGTCCGGGAGGGCTCCGGGGGCGGAACTCCATGACTTTCGTGGGTTGCCGGGGAACCGTAACCCCTGATTCGAAATCTTTTCGTTCCTGGGCCAGCGCGGCACCCATTGTGTGTACCGGCCTTGCCCATTTAGCCTTATAGCGTGGCATTCGACTTAAGCCCGAATGCGCAATGATGAAAGTTTCAGGACTACAGCCGGGTCACATTCGCGATCTCGCGCAATGGGGAGCCTAATGATTGAGGTCAGTGGCCTGCGCAAGTCTTACCGCTCCCGGCGCGGCCGTAAGGCCACAACCGTCGACGCTGTTCGAGGCGTGGACTTCTCTGTGCAGCGCGCCGAGATCTTCGGCTTCCTCGGTCCCAACGGAGCCGGAAAGTCGACCACCCTCCGGATGCTGGCCACGCTGCTTCGCCCGGACGGCGGCGACGCGACGATCGCCGGGGCGGACCTCCGGCGCGATCCCGGGCAGGTGCGCAAGCGCATCGGTTTCGTGGCGCAATCCAGCGGCACCTACAACAACTCCACTGGACGGCGCGACCTGGTGCTAGAAGCGCGCATGTACGGGGTCTCGAAATCCACCGCGCAAACCCTCGCTGAAGCGGCCATCGTGGCCTTCCAGCTCGAGGACTTCGTGGACCGCCAGATCAAGACCTACTCCGGCGGGCAGCGCCGGCGCCTGGACGTCGCGCTCGGCGTCATCCATTCGCCCCAGGTCATCTTCCTGGACGAACCGACGGCCGGGCTGGACCCGCCGAGCCGGGCTCGCATGTGGCGGGAGGTGCGCAGGCTCCGCGACAAGGGCATGACGATCTTCCTCACCACGCACTACCTGGACGAGGCCGACACGCTCTGCGACCGGATCTCGATCATCGATGCGGGCCTGATCGTCGCCGAAGGCACCCCGTCGGACCTCAAGCGCGAGATCTCCGGCGACGTCGTCGTCGTCGATCTGGCCGCGGCCGACACCGCTGGCGTGCCAGAGCCCGCAACGATCCTGGAAGCATCCAAGGTCCTCACCGAGCAGCCGTACGTGGAATCCTGCGAGACCATCGAGCACACACTACGGCTCTATGTGGACAGCGCCGCCACAGCCATCCCGCAGATCATGCGCGCGCTCAGCGGCAAGGGGATCGAGCCGGGAGCGATCGAGACCCGCCGGCCGAGCCTTGACGATGTGTTCCTGGCCAAGACCGGCCGCACTCTTGATGACTAGCCCCGGGGTGCGGGGGGCCTCCCCGCCTCCCCTCGCCGGACCACCAGCAGAGACTGTCAGGCATTCGCCAGAGGGAGGAAACCGGCAGCGATGAAGCATGTCCGCGATACATGGCTGATCTTCCAGTACGAGGTCGCGCTGCTGGTGCGCAACCCCGCGAGTGTCGCGATCACGCTGATCCAGCCCATCACTTACCTCCTGTTGTTCACTCCGTTCCTCAAGTCGGTCATGCACGTCTCCACCTACAGCAACGCATTTCAGATCTACGTACCCTCGTTGTTCGCGGCCATGGGCGTGTTCAACGGCATGTTCGCCGGGTTCGCGCTGCTCGCCGCGATACGGCAGGGAGTGGTCACCCGCCACCGGGTGACGCCGGTCAGCCGGGTCAGCCTGCTGCTGGGGCGGGTACTGATGCATATTCTGCTGATCGTGTTCCAGGCCATAGTCGTCACGGTGGCCGCCATCGCGCTCGGCCTGCGGGTGCAGCCGGGCAACTTCCTGGTCGCCCTGGTGTTGCTGTCGCTGATGTCGGTGCTCAGCGTCTCGATTGGATACGACCTGGTGCTCCTGGTGCCCAACGAGGGCTCGCTCGGCACGCTGATCAACTCGATTGCCCAGCCGGTCTCGCTGCTGGCCGGGGTCCTGATCCCGCTTTCCGTCGCACCGCTGTGGGTACGGGATGTCGCCGACTGGAATCCGTTCGCCTGGGGGACCAACGGCATGCGGGCCATCTTCCAGGGCCATATCGGCACCAACGTCGTCTGGCAGGCGAGCCTCATCATGGGCTCGGTGGCCCTGGTGACCCTGGTGTTTTCGTCACGGCTCTTCAGCCGCGAGATTGCATGACGGCCGATCGCGCGGGCAGGCCGTTTTTCGCTAAGACTCTTATTTTCGTGGAGACATTTGATTGGCTCGCACTTCCGCTCTAACCTGATCTGGGACTTCAGCGAGATTAATGCCGGAGCCGGGGCGGCACGTGGGCGGAAGCAATGCATGATGCGCGGGAGACGCGGCCGCATGCGGTCGTGGTCAATGACGAAAAGCAGTACTCGGTCTGGCCAGTGGGCCGTGACCTGCCAGTCGGCTGGCACGTGAACGGCTTCACGGGCACCGAAGAGGAATGCCTGGCCTATATCGACCAGGTCTGGACAGACATGCGGCCGGCATCGCTGCGACGGTGGATGGACGACCGCGAGCAGGCCGGTGCGGATTGACTGAGCGCGACCGGAGGTAAGTACCGATGCGCTTTCCCGCGTCGTTCGCGCAGCAGCGGCTGTGGTTCCTCGATCAACTCGCGCCGGGCGAACCGACGTACAACATGTCTTACGCGTTCTGGCTCGAGGGCCCGCTCGACACGCACGCGCTGCAGCGCGCGATGGACGCCATTGTCGCGCGGCACGCAGTGCTGCGGACAAGCATCGTCGCCTTTGACGGCGTGCCGGAGCAAGTGGTCGCCGACACCGGCACAGTGCCGATCGAGCACATCGAGGTCCCGCCAGGGCTGGACGAGGGCGAGCGCACCCGGAAGATCGAGTCGATCGCGGGCGAGTTGGCCCGCCAGCCATTCGATCTGGCCATCGCGCCGCTGATCCGGATGGCGCTGATCGTCGCCGGGCCCGGCCGGCACCTGCTCGTTCTGGTCACGCACCAGAGCATCAGCGACGGATCGTCCATGAAGATCCTGCTCGACGAGCTGTCCGCCGTTTACCGGGCCGAAACGGCCGGCGTGCCCGCGGCGCTGCCGCCGCTCTTGATGGAGTACGTCGACTACGCCGAGTGGCAGCAGGACCGCATGCGCGGCGAGGAACTCGGCCGGCAGCTGAGCTACTGGCGCGAGCGGCTGCGCGGCACGCCGCAGGTCCTTACGCTGCCCACCGACCGACCCAGGCCAGCCCGCCGGTCCACTCGTGGCGGCGTGGCGACGATCTATGTCGACGCCGCGACGACCCGGCGCCTGTCAGCGGTGGCGCACGGCGCCAATGCCACCGTGTCCATGATGTTCCTCACCGGCTTCGTGGCGACGCTGTCGCGCTACGCGCGGCAAGCCGACATATTGCTCGGAACTCAGGTGGCCGGCCGCACCCACAGCGAGCTGAACCCGATTGTCGGCATGTTCACGAATACCCTCGCGCTGCGCGTGTCGCTGGCCGACGATCCGACCTTTGCCGAGCTGCTCGGGCGGGTCAGGGATGTCACCGTGGACGGACTGGCGCACCAGCAGTTCCCGTTCGAGAAGCTGGTCGAGGAGTTCGCACAGGATCGCACGCTCGCGCACGCACCGCTCATCCAGGCCCAGTTCGCCTACGGTTCGCTTACGCCGCCCACGCTGGATCTTCCTGGTATCACCGTCGGCTCCCATGTGCTGCTCACCGCGACCGCGACACTTGATCTCACCGCATACGCGGATGCTGAGGAGGACCAGGACGGTCAGGCCACCAGACTTTCGCTGGAATACAGCACCGACCTATTCGACGCGGCATGGGCCAGCCGGTTCCTGGGCTGCATGGCGACCCTGCTGGAACACGCGACGGACGCTCCTGGCACTCCGGTAGCCGACCTGCCGATGCTGTCGGCGGCGCAGCGCGATGAGCTGACCATCGAGCGCAACCGTCAGGCGCTCCCCGCCGATGACGCCGCCCATGCAGACGATGCCGATGCGGACTTCCGGCGCCTGCTACAGGCGTCGACGTCCCGCGTCATCGATGCCGACCGGTCCCTGCCGATGAGCGAAGTGTGTGATCGCGCCGCCCGGATCGCCCGCGCGCTCGCCGACCACGGCGTCAGCCTCGAAACGACGGTCGGGCTGTGCCTTGGGCGCGGCATTGACATGCTGACGGCGCAGCTCGGCATCTGGTGGGCTGGCGGCGCGTACGTACCTCTGAATCCAGGTTTCCCGCAGGCGCAGCTGGCCGCCATGGCTCGCGGCGCCGGACTGCGGATCATCATCTGCGATGCCGCGTACCACGATCTCTGCCTGTCCGTGGCCGATGGCGCCGAGGTGATCCGCGTCGACGACCCGCAGACGGCGGCCGGCCCGCCACTCGCGCCAGTGCCGGTATCCGCCAACTCGCTCGCCTACGTTATCTTCACCTCCGGGACGACCGGGCAGCCCAAGGGCGTCGGCACCGAATACCGGGGTTTCGCGAACCTGCTCGCCTGGTTCCGGCGCGCGCTCAAGCTCAGCGGTGAGGACCGCGTAGTGGCCGCCACGCTGTCGTTCGACATCTCCCTGTTCGAGATTGTGCTGACCCTAGCCTCTGGCGCCGACCTCGTGATCGCGACCACAGAAGAGGCCCGCGAGCCCGACCGGCTGCGGTCACTGATCGAGCGCAGCCGCGCGAACGTAATGCAGGCAACGCCGCAAACCTGGCACCTGCTCGCTTCGGCCGGTGGCGTGCCGGCCAGCCTGCGGCTGCGCCTCAGCGGCGCCGAGGCCATGCCGCCCGATCTCGCTGAGCAGTTGCTGGCGCCCGGTATCGCGCTGTGGAATCTCTACGGCCCAACAGAAACCGCGGTGTGGTCGTCGGCTGGCGTCATCACCAGCGCCGCACGGGCGGCCGACATCGGGCCGCCGATCGATAACGTCCGCGTGTACATCCTGGACGAGCGCTTGATGCCGGTGCCGGTTGGGGTGCTGGGCGAGGTCTGCGTGGGCGGCCGGGGCGTTACCCGTGGCTATTACAACCAACCGCGGCTCACCGCGCGGATGTTCCGGCCCGATCCGTGGAGCAACGAGCCAGGGGCGCGCCTGTACCGGACCGGCGACCTCGGCAGCTGGCGGGAAGACGGGAGCCTGCAGCTGATCGGCCGGGTCGATCATCAGGTGAAGATCCGCGGCTTCCCGATCGAGTGCGGCGAGATCGAGGCCGTGCTGCGCGCACATGGTGACGTGCGCCAGGCGGTTGCCGTCGCGGCCCCCCGAGGCGGTGAGTCAGCGCTGGTCGCGTACATCGTGCCCCGCCGGGACAGCGCCGCGGCGAAGCCCGGCGCTGACCTGCTTGAGGTGTTCCGCCCGCATATGCGCGCCAGGCTGCCTGACTACATGATCCCGGCGCTCGTGGTCGCGCTGCCCGCTCTGCCGCTTACCCTGACCGCGAAGGTCGACCGGGCCTCGCTGCCCGCCCCGGAATGGAGCGCTGTTACGCCGGCGGCTGGCCGAGTCGAGCCGCGCAACTCGGTCGAGGCGACCCTCGCACAGATCTGGGGCGACCTCCTCGACGCCCATGCGCCGGTGGGCGTACACGACAACCTTTTCGCCCTCGGCGGTCACTCGCTGACCGCGACGAGATTCGTCGCCCGCGTCGGCGACACCTACGGCGTGGAACTGCCCGTTCACCAGGTCTTCGCTGGTCCGACGATCGCAGAACTGGCCGACGTCATCGCCGCTCACCCGGATTTCAGGGTCACCGCAGGCTCGTCCCGCCACACTGAGCTGGACGCGCTCAGCGACGAGGATCTGGACGAGTTGCTGCGCGCGGCGCTGGCCCAGCGCAACCGACGCCGAGCGATCGCTGATAGCTCGAACTCATAACCAAAATCCACAGCGGGTGTGTTATGCCAAAATTCGGTCATGGGTGGGCTGCGCGGCGGGATCTTCACCGCCTCGATCCCCGTGCCAGACAGCACCGCGTCGAACGCCTCGGTGAACTGGCCCGCCCGGTCCCGGACCATGAACCGGAACTGGCCAGCCCGCTCCCCTAGGTCCATCAGCAGATTCCGTGCCTGCTGCACGGTCCACGCGCCGTCCGGGTGCGCGGTCACGCCCAGGACATGGACATGGCGGCTGCCGGTCTCGATCACGAAGAACAACACGTAGAGACGCTGCAGGGTCACCGCGCAGTCAAGATGGAAGAAATCGCACGTTCCAGAACGTCATGGAGAAGCCGTTCGATGTGCTGGTGGACACGATCGAGCAGGACATCCTCGTCCGGGGTCCACTGCGCTGGACCGTTGGGCAGGTCACAGCCAACGCCGCCACCGCCAACCCCTGGATCGGCTTGCCGTCCGGAGGCATCCACCTGGTGGGAGAGATCGAGCACCAGGCCTGCGGGGTGCTGGTCATCGAGAACGCCGACGTCCTGAAGCAGGTCTGCCTGCATGCGGGCATCAGCGACAGGTGGCTCTGCGTCTGGGGCAACGGGTCAGTGCAGGATGGCATCATCGCCTTCCTCAAGCTCATGAACGACACCCCGATCGCTGTCTGGGGAGATCTGGACGCCTACGGAATCCAGATCATCGACAGCATGGCCCAGCGGCTCGGGCGCATGGTCACTCCCATCGGCATGTCCGTGGCCCTGTACTCGAACGGCATCAAATACACGCCGAAAGACCTCCCCGACTCGCTCAATGTCGCGCGGAAGATGGCCGCCACCGGCATCGATAGCCTCCAGGACCTCGCCCAGGCGATCGTGGCCACCGGCGGCCTCGGCTGCGAGCAGGAAACCCTCTACTCCAAGGTCCTCCCCGTCTTGGCCCAGCAACTCGCGACTCTGGAGCGAGAGTAGCTACTTCAATGTGGCAAGCGCACCCCTCGGCGAGCCGTCATCACGGAACCGCGTGACAGTGAATCTCTGTCACGCTCTGGCTATGATATTAACTTGACGTTGTATTACCTGGAGTTCATAATTAATGCGTGATCGTCGACTGGACCGACGAGTTCAACCGCTGGCTCACTCATGCCGAGGAGCAGGGCGGGCGGCTCCTCGCGGTCGCGACCGCGCTCCTGCAAGAACTAAACTGCCTCCCGGCCAAGCCCGCCGAGGAGTCCGCGACCTTCAAGAGAGTCCAGCAGGCCCGCCGCCACGAGTTGTGGCGGGTCGCCCACCCATTCGACCCGGCCGTCGCGGTCCGGATCATCTGCTGGTTCCCCAGCGACGAGGAGGTCGTGATCGCCCTGGTCGGATTCGACAAGAAGGCGATCGGGGACGTTTTCTACGCAAGTGCGGCAGCACGCGGCGAGGCGCTGGTAGACGCGCTGCTGCGCCAGAAGGGAAGCTCCGATGGACGAGGAAGTTAAGCTCATCCGCGGCAATGACCGCATCAACCGCCTAGCCCAGCGACCTGACATCGCCGCCGAGGTCGCGCAAGTTCGCGCCGACATGGCCGAGGCCGACCGCACCTACGCCATGGGCCTAGCCGCACTCCGCCAGGCCGCCGAGCTGACCCAGGTCGAGCTCGCCCGCCGGATGGGAGTAACCCAGGCCGCCATAAGCCGCATGGAACAACCCCACGACCTGCTGCTGTCCACCCTCAACTCCTACCTCCAGGCCATCGGCGGCAGCGCCCGCATGATCGTCAGCTTCGCCGACGGCCACGAGGCCACCCTCAATCTCGGCGAACTCGCATAACCCGGCGGCTGCACGGCCCCGCGTGCGCATGAACCTGCCGTTGGCCTTCCGTATACCTGGCATGGATATCCGGCATACCCGCCAGCCATTGTTGACCTACGAATCCGCTCTGCGACGGACAAGTGCCAGGGTGGCAGTCACGTTCCGTATTGCCAATCGAGGCATGGCATACGTCCCGTGCGGCCAGTCTGGGAGATTGGTCTAGACCTATCGTCATCCGTGCTGGCTCCGTGCTCGCTCGGATGTCCCGGTACGACCCGGCAGCACCCGGCATTCCCGCCTCGGAGGGCCAGCCAGCCGAACAACCGGACAGCGGATAAGTAGACCAGTCGGAAAAGCACGAGCGCCGAGCGTAAACCAGCAGGTCAAACCATGCGCAGGGTTTCGGCACAGGACAGGTTCACCAGCCGGGACAACGCCGTGAGCCAAAGTCGGTCGGCATGATCCCACCGCAGGCGAGCGCTGAGCTGACGGCGCAGCACCTGGTTCTCCTGACGTAGTACGAGCAACTCCACGTCCTTGGACAGGTCAGAGCGAACCAGCACCGCCAGCAAGCCGAGCAAACACCGCACCAACCGGTAGAGCAGCGACAGCAGCACCTTGAGATGGCCCCATCCTCGGCAATGACCACGCAGCGAAAACGCCAGCTCGCCGGGCGAAACCGGTTTCCCGAGCGGGACAGGATTAGCCAGCCGCAGAGCCGGGCGAAGATGTGGTAGAGCAGGCAGAGGGACACGGATGATCAGGATGCCCCACGGCTGACCCTAGCCCATCGCTGCAGCTCACAGTCCAGGCAGACTTATGGCACCCCACACGAACAGGCACCTCACCAACCGGTAGAGCAGCGACAGCACCACCGCGAGGTGGTGCCAGCCACGCTACCGATCCCGCAGCAGAACCCAGCTCACACCATGAGACCGAGTCTCCGAGCGGGACACGGTGTTGCAATGCTTGCCGTGCAGCAAGTCAACCGTTAGACCGGGCACAGGACATTAGGTCACGGACGCCACGGGGCGCCTGTGGTCGTCAGGCGATGACCATGATGAGGTCGCCGCCGTCCACCTGGGCGGTGCCGGCCAGCGCCAGCCGGGTGACTGTGCCGGCAACCGGGGTCGTGATTGAGGCCTCCATCTTCATCGCCTCGATCTTGGCGATCACGTCGCCGACCGCAACCTGGTCGTTGACCGCCACCACGGGAGTCACGCTGCCGCCGAACGGGGCGGCGACCTGTCCCGGCTCGGCCGGGTCGGCCTTCTCCGCGGCGGGCGCGTCGGGCTCGACGGAGCGGTCGCGGACAGGGATCGGGCGGAGCTGGCCGTTGATCGTGCACATGACAGTGCGGATGCCGCGCTCGTCGGGCTCGCCGATTGATTGGAGGCCGAACAGCAGAGTCTTGCCTTCCTCGATCGTGACGCCGTGCTCCTCCCCGGGCCGGAGCCCGTAGAGGTAGTCGGCGGTGCTGAGCACGGAAAGGTCCCCGTATGTCGCGCGCGACTCCTCGAATTCGCGGGTCGGCCTGGGGAACAGGAGCCGGTTGAGGGTGCGGCGGCGATCCGTACGCAGGCCCTCCTCCTCGGCGCTGGTCAGCGAGGTGTCGAGTACGCGGACGGTGCGGCCGGCGAGGGCCCTGGTGCGGAACGGCTCGGGCCAGCCGCCGGGCGGGTCGCCGAGCTCGCCGGACAGGAAGCCGATGACGGAGTCGGGGATGTCGTACTTGCCGGGGTTGTCGGCGAAGTGCCGCGGGTCCGCGCTGACGGCGACGAGGTGCAACGCGAGGTCGCCCACCACCTTGCTGCTCGGGGTCACCTTGACGATGTTGCCAAGGATGCCGTTGGCGGCGGCGTACATGTCCTCGATCTGCTCGAACTTCTCTCCGAGGCCGAGGGCGATCGCCTGCTGGCGCAGGTTAGAGAGCTGGCCGCCGGGGATTTCGTGGCGGTAGACACGCCCGGTCGGCGCGGGCAGCCCGGACTCGAACGGAGCGTAGAGGCGGCGCACGGCCTCCCAGTAGGGCTCCAGGTCGCACACGGCCCGCAGCGACAAGCCCGTCTCGCGCGGCGCGTAGTCGGTGGCGGCCACCAGCGAGGACAGCGGCGGCTGGCTGGTGGTGCCGGACATGGCCGCGCAGGCGGCGTCGACCGCGTCAACCCCGGCGTCGATCGCGGCGAGCAGCGTTGCGAGCTGGCCGCCGGGCGTGTCGTGGGTGTGCAGGTGGACCGGGAGATCGAAGCGCTCGCGCAGCGCCGTCACGAGGGTCCTGGCCGCCGGCGCGCGCAGCAGCCCCGCCATATCCTTGATCGCCAGCACGTGTGCCCCCGCCTCGGCGATCTGCTCGGCGAGGCGCAGATAATAGTCGAGCGTGTACAGGCTCTCCGCCGGGTTCGACAGGTCGCCCGTGTAGCAGAGCGCGACCTCGGCGACTGCCGTCCCGGTGACGCGGACGGCGTCGATGGCCGGGCGCATCTGGCTGACATCGTTGAGGGAGTCGAAGATGCGGAAGATGTCGATCCCGGTCCCAGCCGCCTCCTCGACGAACGCTTCCGTCACCGCGGCGGGGTAGGGGGTATATCCAACCGTGTTGCGGCCGCGCAGCAGCATCTGCAGGCAGATGTTCGGGACAGCCGCGCGGAGGTCGGCGAGGCGCTGCCACGGGTCCTCGGCGAGGAAGCGCAGCGCCACGTCGTAGGTCGCGCCGCCCCAGGCCTCGAGCGACAGCAGTTGCGGCGTGATCCTCGCGACGTGGCCGGCGACATTCAGCAGGTCGCGGGTCCGCACCCGGGTCGCAAGCAACGACTGGTGGGCGTCGCGGAACGTCGTGTCCGTGACAGCGACAGCCGTCTGGGCGCGTAGCTGATACGCGAACTCGGCTGGCCCGAGCTCAAGCAGGCGCTGACGCGAACCGGTCGGGGGAGGCTGGTACAGGTTGACCTCGGGGAGCTTGCTTACCGGGTCGATGCTGACGCGGCGGGCGCCGTACGGCTGGTTGATGGTCACGTCAGCGAGGTAGGTGAGCAGCTTCGTGCCCCGGTCCGCCGACGAGCGGGCCGTGAGAAGCTGCGGGTGGGTCTCGATGAAGCTCGTGGTCAGCCGTCCTGCCCGGAAGTCGGGATCGTCGAGGATGGCCTGCAGAAACGGGATGTTCGTCGACACGCCGCGGACGCGGAACTCCGCGATGGCGCGCCGGGCACGGTCGATGGCCGCCTCAAACGTCTTGCCGCGGCAGGTGAGCTTCGCCAGCATCGAGTCGAAGTGCGGCGACACCTCGGCACCGGTGTACGCCGTGCCGCCGTCCAGGCGGATCCCCGCGCCGCCCGGCGACCGGTACGTCATGATCACGCCGGTGTCGGGACGGAAGCCGTTGGCCGGGTCCTCGGTCGTGATCCGGCACTGCAGCGCCGCGCCGCGGATCCGGATCGCGTCCTGCGACAGGCCGAGGCCGGCGAGCGTCTCGCCGGAGGCGATGCGCAGCTGCGCCTGGACCAGGTCGACGTCGGTGATCTCCTCGGTCACGGTGTGCTCAACCTGGATGCGCGGGTTCATTTCGATGAAGACGTAGCTGCCGGACGGGTCGACGAGGAACTCGACAGTGCCCGCGTTGACGTAGTCGATCTCCTTGGCGAACCGCACCGCGTCGGCGCAGATCCGCGCTCGCAGGCCCGCGTCGAGGTGCGGCGCGGGCGCGATCTCGACGACCTTCTGGTGGCGGCGCTGCACCGAGCAGTCGCGCTCGTACAGGTGGATCGCGCCGCCCCGGGTGTCGGCGAGGATCTGCACCTCAATGTGACGCGGGTCGGTGGCTGCCTGCTCGATGAAGACGGCCGGGTCCCCGAAGGCACCCTGCGCCTCGCGCATGCAGGTCTCGATCGCCTCGCGCAGGCCGTCCGGCTCCTCGACGCGGCGCATGCCGCGACCGCCGCCCCCAGCCACCGCCTTCACGAACACGGGGAAGGGAAGCGTGCTAGCTTGCTCGATAAGCGCGTCAGTGCCGGTATCGGCGGCGATGCTCGGCAAGGTCGGGATGCCCGCGGCCCGCGCGGCGGCGATCGCGCGGGCTTTGTTGCCCGTCAGGGTGAGGACGCCAGCACTCGGCCCGACGAACGTGATGCCCGCGTCGGCGCAGGCCTCGGCGAGAGCAGGGTTCTCTGACAGAAAGCCGTAGCCGGGGTAGACCGCGTCCGCGCCGACCTTCACCGCGGTATCGACGATCAGCCGGGGGTCGAGGTAGGCCCGGACCGGGTGTCCCGGCTCGCCGATCTGGTACGCCTCGTCGGCCTTGAGCCGGTGCTCGGAATTGCGGTCCTCATAAGGAAACACCGCCACGGTCTGGGCGCCGAGCTCGTAGGCGGCACGGAAGGCGCGAATCGCGATCTCACCGCGGTTGGCCACGAGAATCTTGGAGAACACGCTGGCAGCTTTCCAGCGCAGCGGATCAGGCAAACGGGCCACATGCGGAAATAAATGCCGTTTTTGACGAAGAGCGCCTGCCGTTCGGAATAATTAGGCGCCTCGGGCCAGGGCACGCTCACGACCACGCGACGGCAGCCTGCGATCCAGGCAAGTGTGCAATACGGCGGCAGCCAGACGATATCAAGAAGGATTGGCTTGATGTGAATGTCCCGCCCGGCACTTTCGGTTGACACAGCACTGAGATCTCCACATCCTTGTCCCGGTCACTCATCAGTAACAGCCGCAACCCACACGGCCTTGCCAAGCCGGAAGATAGCTGGCCACCTGGGCGGATGAGTTTCGGCAGGGACAAGCTGACGCCAGGAGTTAACAGAGAGTTTTGCGAGTAGAAGAGATAGCCGTGCGTATCAAGATGAATCATTCCGCATCGACATCGGGTTGCCTTCCCGGTCGGGCCCTGTGCCGTGCCAAAAGTCCCGCATGGGCGCTGACATGCCGTTTCCCGCTCGCTAGGCGGCTCGGCACTATTCACTGATCAGCCCGGCGGGGCCGTCGCCGCGAACGTTCTCGCGGACTTGTGGGTGCCGAGTATGGAACCCGACAGGATTTTAACGGAACGTTCCCTGGCTGCCTTGTTACCGCCGAGTTACGTTCCGGGCAAGCGCCTGCGATATGGCTTGTGTGGTGGCCACCTCCGAGCGCGGCAGATCCCGTTTCCCTCCGGAGGCACCGATGGGTCGGATCATCCTCAGGTTCCCGCGGCTGGTGGCCATTCCCGCCGCCATCATCCTCGCGATGGGCATGTCAGGTGCCCTCGTCACCACCACGACCGCGCGGGCGCAGACGAGCGCCCCCGGCGAGCCGGGCGTCGCCGCTTACTGGAACGAGCCTTCCGTGACCGGCTTCGCGGACTCGCTCGGCGCGAGCTCGAAGGTCTGGTACACGCTGGGCAACGGCGAGCTGGAGAACGCCTTTTACCCGGAGACCGACACCCCGGACACCTACGGCCTGCAGTACGTGGTGACCAACGGGTCGTCGTTCACCGACCTGGAGACGACCGGCACGACGCACACCACGACGCTGGCCGACCCGACGTCGCTGACCTGGCAGCAGGTGAACACGGCGACCAACGGCGACTTCACGATCACCAAGACCTACATCGCGGATCCGTCGCGTTCGGTGATCCTCATCCAGACCACTTTCGACAACACGAGCTCCTCGCCGCTTTACCTGTTCGTCGACTATCACCCCTACCTCGACAACGACGGGATGGGGAACACCGGCGGCACCGACTCAGCGAGCGGTGACCTGGAGGCGGAAAGCGGGTCGGTGGCCAGCGCGCTGACCTCCTCGCTCGGCTTCACGCAAACCTCGACCGGGTACGCGGGCACGGCCAGCGACGGCGAGACCATGCTCACCAGCGGCTACTCGCTGCCGGCGACGTACTCGGTGGCGTCCACCGCCGGGCACATTGACCAGGTCGGCCAGATCCCGGTCGCCGTCACCGGGTCGACGACGTTCACCCTCGCGCTGGGGTTCGACACGACCGAGTCCGCGGCGATCTCAGATGCGGCAGCCTCGCTGTCTACCGGCTTCACCTCGCTGGAGTCATCGTTTGAGTCGGGCTGGCACTCCTGGGTTTCTGGACTGAACGCGCCTCCGGCGTCGGTCACCGGTTCCAGCCAGCTGAAGACGCAGTACAACGTCTCGCTCATGGAGGTGAAGGCGGACGAGGACAAGACATACACCGGCGCGTTCATCGCGGCACCGACCCTGCCCTGGGGGGCGAGCGTGAGCGCGGACATCGGCTCGGGTGATTCCGGCCAGCACGGCTACCACGTGGTGTGGACGCGGGACGAGTACGAGATGGCCTCGACGCTGCTTGCGGCCGGCGACAGCACCGACGCGCTCGCCGCGCTCAACTACATCTTCCAGCACGAGGTAGAGTCGTCCGGCGCGGTGAAGCAGAACACCTGGCTCAACGGCACGACGGTGTTCGGGTCGCTGCAGATGGACGAGGTGGCCGACCCGATCATCCTCGCCTGGCAGCTCGGCGCGACCGGCGCGACCGACTGGGGATACGTTGAGGAACTGGCCAACTACCTGGTCGCCAACGGACCGTACACGCCCGAGGAACGCTGGGAGGAAAACAGCGGCTACTCGCCCGCCACGATGGCCGCCGAGATCGCCGGGCTGATCTGCGCGGCGGTGATCGCCGAGGATAACGGCGACACCAGCCTGGCCATGACCTACCAGTCGACAGCGCGGTCGTGGGCGTCGCAGGTCGATGAGCTGACGTACACGACGACCGGCCCGTACGGCAACGGCGACTACTTCCTGCGGATCACGCCGGACGGCCAGCCCAACGCCGGAACCGGCATCACCATCGCCAACGGCGGCGGTACGCACGACGACCGGACCGTGGTGGACCCGAGCTTCCTCGAACTAGTGCGCCTCGGCGTGAAATCGCCGACGGCGACCGACATCACCAACACGCTGGCCGTGGTGGACGATGAGCTGGAGGTCAGCACCCCCGAGGGCCCGATCTGGCACCGGTACGACTTCGACGGGTACGGCGAGACATCCTCGGGAGGCGACTACACGGGCGCCGGCGTCGGGAACCCGTGGCCGGTGCTGACCGGCGAGCGCGGCGAGTACGACGTGGCCGACGGCAACCTGACCGGAGCGCAGTCGCTGCTGCAGACGATGGCAGGGGCCGCCAATTCCGGGTACCAGATCTCCGAGCAGGTCTGGGGCGGCAGCACCGGGACGGGCGGGTTCACTTTCGGACAGCCGGACAACTCCTCGACCCCGCTGATGTGGGCGATGGCGCAGTACGTCCGGCTGGCCATCGATATCTCGGCGGGCAAGGACGTGGACACGCCGTCAGTCGTCGCGGACTGCCTGCTGGATTCCTCATGCCCGGTCACCGGGGCGGTGAAGGAGACCGTCAACGTGATGGTCCCGGTCAACACGGAGGCCGCCGGCGATACGGTGTACCTCGCCGGGAACCTGTCGGCGCTCGGACTCGGCCAGTCCGACTGGGCGGCCAACGGCATCCCGATGACCCAGGTCAGCCCGAACGAGTGGACCGCCACCATCTACTCGACGGCGGACACCACCCTGTCCTACAAGTACGACCTGGGCGGATCCTGGAACAACGTAGAGGAGACGTCATCGTGCGGTTATGTCAGCAACCGCACGATGCCGGTGAACGGCGGGACGGAGAATGACACCGTCGCTAACTGGGAAGGCCCCGGTGCCTGCGGCGACTCGGGTGCGGTCATCAACGTGACCGTGCCATCGGATACTCCCAGCGGCGACACCGTCTACCTCTCGGGCAACTACAACGTACTCGGCACCGGCATCCCGTCATCCGACAACTGGGTCGCCACCGACTACCCGATGATCCAGACGGGCGCCGACACCTGGACGCTCACCATTACCGGCGTCCCGGTCGCCGACTTCCAGTACAAGTTCACTCTCGGCAACTGGTCGACCGTGGAGGAAACGTCGTCCTGCGGTGAGCTGGCGAACCGCACGTTCAACTTCACCACCGCGGACGAGACCTACACGGCCAACGACACAGTAGCCGCGTGGGACGGAGTCGGCTCCTGCTAGCAAGCCAACTTCTCCGAGGCAATGAGGATTTTGTCCCGCGCGCGCACAGCCGCCCGTCGACCTCCTAGATCGGCGTCACCAACAGGCCTCCGCGGACCATCAGCAGTCCCTGGCGTTGTGCCGCCAGATCGGCAATCGGTACAACGAGAGTGCACCGCTCAATGGCCTACCAGCCTGGGGATGGACCCGGGCAGCAGCCCGTCGATCACCCCCCTGACCGGCGGCGGCTACGCCGAGGCATTCCAGAACCCCCAGCACGACCTGTGCAACCGCCTGGAAACGGGTACGCAGGCCTGCACCAGCCTCGCCATGACGGCCGGCACCAGCCCGTCGATCGCCGGCACCGCCGACGGCGGCTACACCGAGGCGTACCAGGCCAGCACCGGCATCTTGTGGAACCGCAACGCCGCCGGAACCGCCACTACCACCGGCCTCGGCATGATGTGACCCAGCTGACACGCCGAACGGCCTGATTGCGGGCCGTGCGGCCGGCCCCCCGTGCTCGCGGTTGCCCACGATCGCGAGCACGGGCGGGGCCTTCGATGACGCGATGGTCACCGGCTGGGAAGAACTCGAACCGGGAATCCATCTGCACGACGGGGACGACCGTGTCCGTCATCTTGAAGCCTTATTTCAGGCTCTGACACAAATCTCGTAATGGTAACGACGGCAGAAGCAGCTATTTGGCCGACCGATTTGCGGGCTATGTCCGGATATACCTCCTTGCCGGCAGCTACCGTGCCCGGATGAATGGCCCTTTCAGCTGCCAATAGCAAGCTGAACGGGACATTCATCTGCTGGGCCAACGCCAGCGAGGGCGCTTGCCCGTGCTGGGAGTTGCTAGTACGTGACCTTTACGTCATCGTCAACGAGATGCGAGACAGAGCCATATTTCATCCAGGCCGGAAGCAATGGATCAAGCATCAGCGTCCGCTCCAACGGCAGCGATAACGGATTCCGCAATTGGTCCAGACCTTTCGGTTCACGCGTTTACTCCATGTTTGCTCGGACGCCCGTTGTCCACGTCCTCTGGTCGTCGGGGGACCTTGCCACCGCCGGGCGGCCGTTGTCCGGCGTGGCAAGATCAGCCGGACGCCCCTACCTTGGCCTGCGAACCATGCGTCCCGTCCGCCGGACCGGGGAGCCGGCTGGCGCCGGATGAGTCGCCACCCTCCGTTCGGGCGAAGATGATCTTTTCATCCGAACGGGGGCGTGGCTTTCCCCGACGGCAATTGGCTCACAAGCGGCCTCGAACTAGAGCTGTTCGGGCCGCCAGGTCAGGAACCGCCGCTAGGCGGTCGAGGTAGCCAGCTCCAGCGCCCGACGATACGCCGCCCGCGCCTCGCCGGCGCGGCCGAGGCGCCGCAGTAGCTCGCCGCGCGTGGAGTGGAAGTATAGGTATCCGCCTAGGTCGAAAGGAGTCCGGTGTTACGGGTGATCGATATCAATGTGACGGCTGACGGCTGCGGCAAGGATGCCCAGGTCGCCTTGGTCGGAGCTGATGATGAGGTCGCCGCGCCGGAGGGCACCTTCGACGACGCTGGCATCGACGATGTCGGTGGTCCGGGCCCGTCCGGCAAGAGTTCCTGTGGCCTTGGCCCTGGTGTCATCGAGAGCTTCGACTTCGCATCCGGCCAGCAGCCGGGCGAGCTGCGCCTGGCGGGGCGTGCCCCGCCAGGACTGGGCAACAACAGAGGCAGGGACCGTCGGCACGACGCGGCGCAGCAGCAGGGCACGATGACGGGCCCACATCAGGCGCTCACCCCGTTCGGCGGCGATCAGCGCCCCGGAATCATAGGTGACTCCCGTCAAGCGGACCGCCGGGTGCCGGATGGCTGGGTGACCCGGGCAGCCCATTCGTCGGCGCCGGCGATCTCATCTGGGCTGAACGTGCCATGCTCGGTCTCGTACTGACTGACCGCTTCCAGTCCGGCCCGGATGATGAATTCCTTCCGCGCGGTCTGCGCGACCCAGGCACTGTAGCTCATCCCGGCGGCCTGCGCGGCAGCGGCGATCTCGGCATCGAGCTCGGGCGGGATGGATATGGAACGCTTCTTGCGGATGGCCATGGCACGACGGTAGCACAGCGGTACGACAGTCAGAGTACCTTGACACGACGCGAGCAACTCGGCGTGCGGGGTGGCCGGTACCGCGTCATACCCTTCGACCATCAACGTCACCAGCCCCGGCTTAGGGTGCTGCCGTCGCAGCACCGCGACCTCCTGGCGCAGCACCAGCAACTCGGCGTCCTTCGACGCCGCCGAACGCGCCAGCAGCGCCATCCATCCAATCAGGCGGACGAAGACAAGGTAGAGCAGTCGGATCGTCACAAGCCTGCGATCCTGCCAGCTGACCGATCAGCCCGTCAGGCATACTCGCAGGTCAGCCACTTATGCTTTGTTTTGGAACCCCACAGGGCAAGCCCGCCGAGCGTGCGGACTATGGACAGGTAGACGAGTCGGATGAGCACGAGCGCCGAGCGTAAACCAGCAGGTCAAACCGTGCGCAGCGTTTCGCCACAGCACAGGTCACTGGCCCGGACCGGGTCCTCGACACCCCGGTATTGGTACACGAGATCCCCAGCTGAAGACGACCGCCTCAGGCCGTAGCCGTCACGAGGTGGCTGCGGTCTGAGCGTTCACGAAGTGGCTGCGACCTCGGCGTTCAAGAGCGACTCGAACTTCGCTGGCGTCTGCGCGAGCTCGAAGACCTCGGACAGATCCGTGAGCATCGTGTTCGCCACGGCCGGGGTCATCGCTTGGTCCCAGGAGTACTGAAAGCTCGGCGCGCTCCGCACGGAGTTGTAGATAGTGGTGTCGTACGAGGCGAGCGACTGGCCGACAAACAGCGAGGATGCGCCGGTGGTGACCGGCACTTCGCCAGCGCTGACCTCGGCCTTGGCATAAGCCTGCGAGGTCAGCTCGTCCGCGAAGAACTCTTCGGCGATCTTCTTCTGCGCGGCGCTCGCGTTGCTGGCGATGGACACGTAGCTGGCCGTGTTTCCGGCTAGGTCCGCCGTTCTGCCGATCCCGCCCGGCACGGTCGGGAACGGCGCCATGCCGAGGTTGCCGCTGTTCACGAACGACGCGTCCGAGCCCAGGATGCTCGAGATGTCCCAGTCGCCCATGAGCTGCATGGCCGCCTTGCCGCTGTCAAGCAAGGCGTCAGAGCCGCCGCCGCTGTAGTGCAGCGATTCGTAGCCGTTCTGGAACGCCCCGGCCTTCACCAGGTCCCGGATGTCGTCCAGCGCCTTGGTGACCACGAGATTGGCCCACGCGCGCGGCGAGTTGGACTGGAGTGCGTCGGCTATGCCGGGGCCGCCGATCCGGTCCGTGAGGTATTCCAGGTACATCAGGCCGGGCCACTGGTCGCCCTCGGCGAGCGAGATCGGTATGGTGCCGTCCTCCTTGAGCGTCGCGACCGTGGAAAGCAGCCCGTTCCACGTGGTCGGGAACGTGAGGTGGTCCCTGGCGAAGACCTGCTTGTTGTAGAAGAAGTAGACCGGCTGGGTGCCTTCCACCGGGACCCCGTAGACCTGCCCCTTGTAGGTGACGGCATCGAGCGAGGAGGGCAGGAAGTCCGACAGCCAGGACGGGTGGCCGAGCGGGTAGACCTCGCCGGCCCTGATGTACTGCTGCAGCGTTCCGCCGCCCCAGGTCCAGAAGATCGTCGGCGCGGCGCCCGAGTTTATCGCGAGCTGGATATCCGGCTTGTACGACTGGTTTTCGATGAAGTCGAGGTTGATGGTGTCGCCAGGGTGGCTCTTCTCGAAGGACGAGACAAGGTTCTGCACTATCGTGTTGGCGGGGCTGGGCCCCGTGGTCACCAGCCACATCGTGGCGGCCGTGCTGCTTGTCAAGGTCGCATCATCGATGCCGACACCGGAGCCGCACGCAGCTAGGGTCATCGTGGCTGCCGCTGCCGTGACCGCGAGCCAGTGATGGCGGGTGTCCCGCCATATAGAACGCTTGGGAATGACAGCCATAGTTCCTCCCGGCCGCAATCCGAAAATTATTGGAAATATTTCGGAGGTTCCTGGCGTAGTGTGTGCAGGAGGTCGACCAGTGATCAACCGCTGTTTTCGTGATGTTACGCCCCTTTGCCCTCCGACCACGGGCTAACGGAACCTTCGTCCTCCGCGATGACGAACGCCTGGCAGCCAGCCCGGTAGCGAGCACGTCGGGATCAGGACGTTGCAACCGAGAGGTACTGCGTGGTAAGCGGCACGCCGTCCGCGACGAGCCCGCGGATCATCACCTAAATCGTGACCATGCCGTCGGTGAACTCTGTGTAGCCGACTGTCAGCGCCGGGGCCTGGCCCTTGAAATTTCTTTCACCCTGCAGTCACACTACGTTACGCAACGTCACTTCGAAACTTTCGTGATAACACTGTAAGTATCTCGCGTCGTAATAACCCTGTAAGTGTGATTTTACCCTGCTACCTTCCCGTTTGTGAGGAAGGTCACATCAACGCGGGATCAGAAGATGAGCCGGGTTAACAAGATAAGCCGAGCGGCAGGTCAGCACCGTACGCAACCGAGCGCCACCCGTGCGGAGTTTAGGCAGCGATCGATCCAAAAAACGCTCGCCATGCTGCTGGTGATCCCGCTCGTCTCGCTCATCGGGCTGTGGGCGTTCGCCGCTGACAACACGATTGGCACTGTTCTCGCCAAGTACAAGTCCGACGCCGCCAGCCAGGACATGGGGAGCCAAACCCAGGCGATCCTGCAGAACGTGGCCGCCGAACGCAAGGACACCTTTGTCTTCCAGAACGGGGGCCAGCAGATCGCAAGGACGGCCCTGGACGCTCAGCGAGCGAAAACCGACGCGGCGGCGGCTGCGTTCCGCTCTGGCGTCGCCACCGCTTCTGGGGATCTCACCGCGCCCACCAGATCGGTGATCAACGCGATCCTTGCGGAACTCGCCGAGCTTCCGGCGATCCGATCGGCTGCTGACGAGCAAATTCTAACGCCGGTAGAGGTTTTCGAGGCGTATGACAACGTCGCCAGCTCCTTCTTCACGCTCGCCAGGAGCACCGAAGAGAACCCCTACCAATCCCTCGCGCTGTTCGAGCTGGGCGAGGGATCGGGCGACGAGGCCGAGGCGGGTGAACTCATCAGCAGGGAAGCCGCCATTGTTGACGGTGTGCTGGCCACGGGCGGCACGATGAGCGACGACGAATACCAGCTCTTCACCCAATCGGTCGACAACCAGAGGCTCCTAGAGCAGATAGGCAGCTCGCCCCAGTACTGGGAGCAGATCTCCGATCCGTACGCCGACGTGTTCACGTCGCTGGCCTTTGCGGACTTCCAGGCATTGGAAGACGTGATCGTATCGACCCCCGCGGGAGAGCCGCTACCGGTGGACCCTGCGACCTGGCAGTCAAGCGTCCAATCGGTGATCGCCCAGTTCAGCAACGCCGAGACGACCGCCCGCCTCGGCTCTACCAGGGGGCTAGCTCACGAGGGAGATGTCGACCTCACCCGCCTGATCGGGATCGGTGTCGCGGGACTGGTCGCGGTCGCCGTCTCGATCTTGTTGCTGCTCGGCTTCGGCCGGCGCATCACACGCGAGCTGACCGGGCTGCGGCAGGAGGCCCTGTTGCTTGCGGAGGAGCGGCTTCCGGCAGTCGTGCGACGGCTCCGCGAGACGGCGGATGTGGACGTGGACGCCGAGGCACCGCCGCTGGCGTTGCCCACCAAGACCCGCGAGGTAGCTGAGACCGCCCGGGCTTTTTCCGCTGTCCAGCGCACGGCCGTTGAGGCCGCGGTCAGCCAGGCGCGGCTGCGTCAGGGGGTCAGCAATGTCTTCCGCAGCCTAGCCAGGCGCAATCAGTCCCTGCTGCAACGGCAGCTGCGGATGCTCGATGACATGGAGCGCGCCACCGAGGATCCCGAGGCACTCGACCGTCTGTTCCACCTCGACCACCTGACCACGCGCATGCGCCGGCAGGCCGAAGGCCTGATCGTCTTGTCCGGCGCCGCGCCCGGCCGAGGGTGGCGGGAGCCCGTCCCCGTGGTCGACGTCCTGCGCGGCGCGGGCGGGGAGATCGAGGACTACCAGCGGGTCGACCTGCGGGTGGACGCGCAGGACCTCATGCACGGCGGCGCGGTCGCCGACGTGACCCATCTGCTCGCCGAGCTGATCGAGAACGCGACACAGTACTCGCCGCCACGCACCCGCGTGCAGGTGACGGCAAGCTGGGTGGCCAACGGCTATGTGCTCGAGGTGGAGGACCGCGGGCTCGGCATGCCACCCGAGGTCATGGCCGAAGTCAACTCCCATCTCGCCCACCCGCCGGAGTTCGACCTGGCGAACAGCGACCAGCTCGGCCTGTTCGTCGTCAGCCGCCTCGCCGCCCGGCATGGCATTTTGGTCGAGCTACGCCAATCGGCGTTCGGCGGGACGCTGGCCATCGTTCTGCTGCCGCAGCAGCTCGTCGTATCCAGCGACCGAGGCGTCTCCTCCACCGCGCCCGTGGCCGGCAGGCCCTCTCCCGCGATCGAGGCCGGAGCCTCACCCGCGGTGTCCGGCGGGCTCCGCCCGTCCGGCGTTGACTATTGGGCCGCACGCAGGCCGCACGTCGCCGCCGCCTTGCGGCAGCATGGTTCGCCATTCACTGCCTCGCCTCCTGCCGCTTCGCCATTCGACGCGCCACCTTTCGGCGGCGGCTCATCGCAGGACGTCCAGCCCCCGGCGTCCGGGCCGCAGAGCGCCACGACGGACCAAGGGCTGCCCCGCCGGTCCCGCCAGACCCACATTGCCACTCAGCTCCGCAACGGTCCCGCCGAAGGTGGCGGTCAGCACCGGGCGCGCTCAGCAGACCAAGCACGTTCGCTGATCTCCGCCATGCAGCAGGGATGGCGCAGCGGCCGGCTCCAGGCCGGGTCAAAAGACGGCGACTACGAGGAAGGTGAGCGATGACGACTAGGGGAACGGTCCGTGGCGAGCTGGACTGGCTGCTGGCAAGCATGACCTCGACGGTCGACCACGTCCGGCAGGCGGTCATCTTGTCCGCGGACGGTCTGGTCCTTGCCGCCTCACCGGGGATGGTACAAGACGAGGCCGAGCGTCTGGCCGCCTTGGCGGCGGGCATGCAGAGCCTGGCACGCGGCGCCAGCCAGCAGCTCTCCGGCGGTGAGATACGGCAGACCGTCATCGAGATGGACCAAGCGCTGTTGTTCATCGCCGCGGCTGGTAGCGGAACGTGCCTCGCCGTCGTCGCCGATGTCGAAGCCGACGCGGGCCTGATCGCTTACGAGATGACCGTGCTCGTCAAGCGTGTCGGCAAGCACATGGTGGCGAACCCGCGGTAGGCGGAGAACAATGGACGCCCAGGATGGGAGATGGTCGGATTGGGATGCGGGCCCAGTTTCCCGTCCCTACATGCTAACGGGGGGCCGCACCCGGCCACGCGGGGACCGGTCCTACGCCCTGCTGGACGTCGTCGGGCAGGGTCCGGCCACCCCGGATCGGGCGTCCCTTAGTCCTGAGCGGATCCGGATCCTGGACATATGCCGCGTGCCGGCTACTGTCGCGGACCTCGCGTCGGCGGTCGACCTCCCGCTGGGTGTCGTGCGCATCCTGCTTGACGACCTGGCGCAGGAGGGCCTCATCGAGGTGCGTGTGCCTGCATCGACGGCTCGCGTCACCGACAAGCAGCTGCTCCGCCAGATCCTCGACGCCCTAAACGCGCTCTTAAGCAGGGCCCGCAGGATGACGTGCCGGAACTCGTATGAGGCGCCAGCCTGACGCCGCGCCTACGGCGAGCAGCTAGGCGGGGCGGGCTAGTGCGATGTCGTCGGCGCACAGCACGTAAGCCGCGTCCACCCCGCCGCGAACCGCTTCTCACGCCAGCTTGGCTGGCTGCGCCTGTCCTGAGACGACAACAGCCCCTGACCAGGTTCACGCTGGTCAGGGGCTGTTGGGTTGTGTAGGTGATGGGCTTACGGCAGCCGGTTTGTCCAGTTCAGTGAGAGGTAGGCCTCGGTGCCGAACTGTGTTGCCGGGATCGTGGCGCCGGGGCGGACAGGGGCGCTGGTCAGGTCGAGCACGTCAGCGGTGGCCGGGTTGATGACCAGGTAGCCCACGCTGCCGTTCCCGATGGCGGTGCCCACCCGGCCGAGGGGGTCGGTGACCTTCTCCGCGGCCGTGAGGCCGGGCTGCTTGGCCAGCAGTCCGTAGACGGCCGCCTTGGTGCCGGGCGTGACCGGACCGGTGAGCAGCGCGTCGGCCACCTGGAAGACGTACTCCGCGTAGGTCGGTTGATTCAGGCCGACGGTCGCCTGCTGCTGTGCTGGGCTCATGCTCTTCCACTGACCCTGCAGCAATGCGTTCAGCTTGCCCGCGGTCGTTGGCAGCTTCTGAGCGGTGGCAAGGCTGACCTTGATCGCGCCGATGTTGTACGAGTAGCCGCCAAAGCCGTAGTTGCTGGTCACCGGCCCGGTGAGGCCGGACTTCCCGGACGGGTTGACCAGCGGGGGTTCACCTGCCGCCTTCCACTTCGCCTTGCCTGCCGCTGAGGCGAAGTTGAACGCGAGGTTCTCGTTCACGATCGTTCGCGTCTGCCTGGCACCGGTCCAACTCTCCTCGGTGGCCGCGTAGGACGCGCCGAACCCCGGGTCCTTGGGGGCAGGCTTTCCCGACACCATCGCCTTTCCTGGCTTGCGGAAGCTGGTGGGCTCGAAGTCGCGCTCCTTGACGTACCAGTAGGTTCCGGTCGCCGCAGGGCGGGCCGCCGCAGTGCGCGCGGCTGTCAGCAAGATTTCCTGGCTACCGGTGGCACCGTTGACCACAGTGCCGGTGCCACCGCCTGATGTACCCAACGTCGAGTGGCCGTGCGACGACGGCACCGTGATGACCACGGCGGCCGCGACCGCGGCAGCGACCAGGCCCACCCCAGTGCTAGCAAGGACCCGGCCGCGCCAGGTACCTGTGAGCACGCGGAGACCACCGTGGCGAGCCGTGGCTCCGCATTCGCCCAGCGCGCAAGCCATGTCGACGGCACGGTTCCGCGCGTAGGCTTCATCAGCCAGTCGGTCATGGTCGGCCGGGCGCAGGTCGGCGATGACTCGCAGCGGGTCTTCAGTAAATGTCATGGATATTTCCTTGGCGTAGAAGTAGTAGCTACCGGAAGGTGCTCGCGGGACTGCTCTGCGAGCCTCAGCTCGTCGGCCAGCCGCTTCCTGGCCCGGTGCAGCCGGGCTGTGAACGCGTGCGGCGAGCAGCCGACGACGGACGCCGCTTCAGCAGCCTCCAGACCGTGCCAGGTGACCAGGGTCAATGCTTCAACGTCGGTCTCGGACAGCGAGCCCAGGGCCTCGAGCGCCACCGCGCGCTCGATCACGTGCTCGCCGGCATCCCAGGTCCGCAAGTCGGCGTCGGTGGTCAACTCCCAGATCTGGTGGGTGAGCCGATGCTGCCTGCGGGCGTGCCTGAATTGCTGGCCCAGCAGGTTGCGCGCGACGCCAAGGAGCCACGGCAGAGGCGGATCGGGAACGTCGTCGAGTCGCCGCCAAGCGATAAGGAACGTCTCGCTCGCGATGTCCTCGGCGTTCCCTGGGCCAGCGTGCTGCAAGGCGTATCGCAGGACCCTCCGGTAGTACTCGTCGTACAGCCCGGTGAAACGTTTCTTGGGATCGCTCAAAGTACCTCCTTCCACCTTCGATCTTCACTAGGTAGTCGCACGGGCAGCCGAAGAATCACACGGAAGCCGCGATCTGGTCTTCGCTTGAGGAAGCCAGCCCGGTCCGGTGTTGTTGTGAGACGCGGGCAGGTCGTGAAGTTCGGCATCGCGACCGAGCGGCCTGGGCGTGAAATGTCCCCATGTCGTCCGGCTGGTCGCTCGGGCATCAGGGTGATCGTTCAACGGATCCGGGCGCGGGTGAAGAAATGCCACGAAGCTGAGACGAGCCTTGATCACTTCTGAACGTCGCTGACCTGCGGGTTCGAGATCCGTGATTGCTGAAGTTGCGCACTAAGTTGACCGTAGTTGCCGCGATGCTTCTCTGATATGCATCGGACCGGCTACTGGGTCACGGTGAGCGCGGGCAGTACGGTCGCAACGACTCCGGCAGCGATCGCGCGGGCGTTGCCGACGGTGCGGAATCCGTCGAATGCGGCGAGGAAGCCTTGGTGGAAGGCTGCACCGACCAGAAGACGGGCCGCTGATGTCGTGTCACTGGCGGCACTGATCCGGCCGACGTGCTGCTCGGCGTCCAGATAGGCTTGCATTGCGTACACGGCTCCGGTCGGCCCGTATCCCCGTCCGGTGACCGTCTTGCGATACTCGGCGAGTAGCTCCGGTGATCCGAAGACGGATGCCGCGATGGGGAGCGTCTGCACGAAGAATCCCATGAGCTGCTCCACGATCCCCGTGAGGTTGTCGGGGAGCTCACCGTCACCAGGGTTGTCGAGGTGGACCTGTGGGACACGTTCCTTCAAGACGCTCACGAACAGTTCCTGCTTGTCGGCGAAGTGCTTGTACAGCATGGCTTCCGAGTAGCCGGCGGCCGCCGCTATCGCCTTCGTCGTGGTATTGGCCAGGCCCTTCTCGCGCATGGCGGCGGCGGCGGCGTCGAGGATTCGCTCGCGGGCTGGCTTGACTTTGTCATCGGCTGGCACACCCACTAGTGTAGGTGGTGAGTGAGTGTTCACTAACGGCAGGACCTGGAGGAATCGCGATGCGTGTCGCCGTCATCGGAGCGTCCGGCCGGACCGGCCGGACCACCATCAAACATGCCCTCGCCGCAGGCATGGACGTTGTCTCGATCGTGCGCAATCCGTCGTCCGCGCCGGAGGGAACAACGGTCGCGCAGGCAGACGCGCGCGACCGCGAGGCTTTGGCCGCCGGCGTAAAGGGAGCAGATGCCGTGGTGTCGTGTCTCGGACAAGTCGCCGGCGACCAGGATCTGACCGTGCTGCAGGGCGGGGCGACGGCACTGGTCGCCGCGATGACGTCGGTTGGAGTCTCACGCCTGGTAGTCGTGTCGTCTGCGGGCGCCTTCGTCGCCGGCGACGATCCGTTGTCGCGGTTCGTCGCCAAACCCATCCTCGCTCGCGTCTTCAGGGCGTACTACGAGGACACTCGGGCCATGGAGGCGGTGATCCGCGCTAGCGACACGTCCTGGACCCTGCTGCGCCCCTCGCGGCTGATCGCCGGTAACGGGAAAGCCAGATATCGCTCTAGTCTCGACGTCAGCGTGCGGTGGCACTACACCACGGCGTTCGACACCGTCGGACGCGCCGCCGTCGATGCCGTCAGCAAGCCCGGCTGGGCTGGACACGCCGTCTTCATTACCGAATGACCAGCAGATCCGGCCATTCCACTGAGGGCAGGTTTCGGGAGTTCCCGGTGACGTGGTGCTGTGACCTGCTGGTTCGGTCTTCCAGGGGCCGAAATTGCGCACTAACCATGGCCCGTGTTCGCCGAACGCTGCACCGCCTTGCTTGACGAGATCGCCAAGGAGACCAAGGCCGAGAAGTACACCTTCGCCGAGATGGAGGAGAACGGGCAGGATCTGGAGAAACTGGTTCGCTGGCTGACGAAGATCCAGGCCCGTGACTTCTTTCCAGACCAGCGACTGCAGCAGGCAGCCGCCATGCTGGCGCGATGCCGGAGCGCCGCGGAGCCCTTCTCTCAGAGCGTCTACACGGCCGAAAGGGCGACGGTTTCGGGCTCCCCCGACCCTCAGGTGCCCGCTGACGCGGACCCCGGTAACTGGACCGGCCTACCAACAGCGCCGCGACGTGACGGTTCCCGCTAAGAGTTGCCGTCAGCTATCTGCGTGGCGACTGAGAGCGCCCCGTTGATCGGGATCGCATAGGCGACGGTGCTCGAGCCGCTCCTTGAAGCCCCGACAATGATGCCGATGACATGGCCGTTCGGGTTCACCAGCGGGTCGCCGAGCACCCACGGCAGGCCAGACGGCAGCGCAGACGCCATCAGCCCGGTCCAGATCGTCCCGTCGATGGAGACGGTCGTATTCAGGGTGGTCAGCCTGCCGACATCAAGGGACACCCCACCCTCCGTACCCGTGGTGCTGACCGCGGTGTCGATGATCGCGCCCGGCACATGATAGGAGTGCTGCCTGATGACTGCCGCGCTTGAGACAATCGTGTCCGAATTCCCGACCGTGACGGTCGAGAACGGCCTCCCGTTACTCCCCTCCATCTGGAGCAGCGCCAGGCCCGCCGCCGGGTCGACGCCGATCACCTTGGCCCTGAATGTCTCGCGGGAGAAGACGTACTCCGCTGCCAGGTTCGCCGCACCCGCAGAGGGCTGGTAAGTGGTCAGCACCTTCCCCGACTGCGTGAGCACCAGGCCGATCCCGACCGAGGTCCCGCCCGATAGGACGTGCACCATGCCCTGACCCGTCCACTCAAGGACGTTCGACAGGTTGTCCTTAGCGAGCCCATCCGGGTCCTCGACGAACACGTCATCCCCCTTCAGCGGTGCGGGAATCGCCGAGAGAATCTCCCTGTTGCCAAGCCCGAAAACCCTGCCGACGCCGAAACTGAGCCCCACCGCGAGGATGAACGCCGTTGCGACCACAGAGAGCCTGAAGCCCTTGTTCCGCCAGGCTTCCGGGACGGCCCGGCTGGACTTCGCGCCATCACTGGAGTCCACGTCATCTTCCGCACGCGCGGACTGTTCGTTTTCGTCTTCCTCAACGGGCGTCTTCTCGCTCCTTATCACAGTCCTCACCTCCCGGACGCGTAAGCAGGTCGCCATCAGCCTCACTGCGTTGCTTATGTGCACCCCGACTCTGCCGACGCCATCCCGCCCGTGAGCTGATAGAAGAGTAGCTAGCCGCCGTGCGCTCAGCAGGTTAGCCGGAACGATGATGCTTCAGTTGCCATTGGTCGCCGCTGGAGTCGCGTTGGTCGTCGCTGGAGTCGTCGTCGACGGCGAAGGCTTGAAAAAGGAGGGAGTCGGCGGCTCCAAGGCGCCACCAGGCGCCGAAGGCTGGCCGAACGAAGGAGTCGGGGTCGCCACAGCGCCCAGAGGCGACGGTTGAACCAAGTTGTTGCTAGAGCCCGCCTGGTACGCGAGCACCCCGCCGATCAGCAGGCCCAGCGCCACGGGCACGGCGAGTTGGGCCGCGACAGGAACCAAACCACTTCTCTGCTTGCGGTATCGCCATGCGGACCGACGGCCACTGTACATTCGATCCACCTCCACGTCCGCCGCGCTGCCTCAGAGGGAAAAGAATAGAACAACCAGTTGGCATGAGCCGGGAAATTTGAAAGGTCCAATATTACGGACTCCTAACGTCGCAGGTAAGGCGGATGATCGTGAAGTGACGGCCAGGAAATACACCGGCCCTGCCCGGCAGCCGGAAACACGTGTTGCAATAGTTCCAGCATCGGCATCACCGACAGCTGTCGATAGGACACTGGCTGCCGCGCAGGGAAACTGGTAACGACAGGCTGACCGAATCCCCGGAATCTTATGCACAACTTCTTACAAATTTATAACGGGCCCGCGCTCGCCTTCGTACAGTGATATGAGTGAGTGTCCCGGCTGCTGGAGGTCCGGCAGGTCCTCGAACTGCGAAGACGCATTGTTCGGCCTCCAAAAAACGAAATTTGAATTAGTATAAGACCGGCGAAGGGGGGAGTATGCGACAATGGGTCACAGTGCTGGGCCTTACTCTGCCTTTGTGCCTTGACGTCTTCGCCGTCTCAATTGGCATTCTGGGGGGGATGCACCTTACTCTTGCGCAGCGGATACGCATCACCGTGCTGTTCATGGCGTTCGAGATCGGAATGCCGCTGGCCGGGATGGCAGTGGGGACGTCGCTGACTCACTTCACCGGCGTCGCCTCCAACTTGCTAATCGACGGCGCCCCTGCCAATGCCTATCAAATTCACGCGGCCAACCTGAGTCACGCGGCCGACGTCGTAGAGTATTCTTTCTTCGGTCGGTATATCGACCCGATTCTCGTCCCAGTGGTCGTCGGCGCCATTGGCATCTGGATACTGGACGAGAGCCTCAATGACGACGATGATGACGACGAGGCAGGCAAGGTGAAGGCAATGGTCACCACGCACGGCCTTTCCATTATCGGCCTCGGCATTGCCACCAGTGTGGATGATCTGGTAATAGGCTTCACGCTCGCCTTCCACAACCTGCCCTTGCATGATATCTTCACTGCCATTGTCATCCAGGCGTTCCTGGCCATCGTGATCGGCCAGTTCCTCGGCTGGAAGGTTCGCACCGGGAGCCTACGGCTCAACGTAGGACGCATCAGCGCCGCCTCCAAGCTGACAGCGGGCGGCTTGCTCGTCGCGGTAGCGGCCATCGCCCTGCTCGCCCCCGAGATCACTACCCACGTCATCCCCCATCTCTACCACTACAGATACATCCCGCCGCTGCCTTCGACAGTCGCCACCAGCAAGAAGTGATCAGGCGACGTAAAAGCGCCAGCCGTTCGGAGAAAAAGCTTCTCTCACCAAACGGCCGGTGGTCTCACCGGTGAGGCGCCACGGCCTGCTCTTCCCTACATGCCCGACGGGTTCTGGAACTTGTTTCGCGGTAGCCGCGCCGCGGTCGTCGCCGGGATTGTGGCCTGCCGCTGAGCGGTGCTGTAAGGGTCACCGGATCGGTCAGGCCGAAGTTCTGGCCGCCCAGGATGGTGAAAGACATCGACAGCCTGTTACCGGGGAACGTCACAAGCGCAAGCGCTGAAGCGCCGTTACCGGAGGGCCTCGACCAGGGTGAGGCCGGCCATGACGACCATCACCAGGGCGGCCAGGCGGGTGATCCACCGCACCGGAAGGATCTTCGACAGCTTTCGCCCTCCGGTGATGGCCAGGGCCGTCACCGCCCACAGTGCCAGCACGCTCCCGATGCCCACAAGCACCGGATCGTGGTACCTGGCGGCGAGGTTCGCGATCATGATGTCCGACAGGTCACCGAGTTCAGCCAGGAGGATCACCGCGAAAGAGGTCGTCGCCACGGCCCAGAACCCGGCGGCGTTGGCCTTCCGCAGGGCCTCGTCGTCATCATCATCATCTGCGCGCAGCACCAGTACAGCGCCGATCAGGAACACCGCAGCCACCGCGAATTGCACGATCCGGTGCGGGAGCAAGCCGAGGAGGCTGCCGAAGGTGACCGCCAGCACCACGTGCACCGCGAACGCCGCCGCCGCCCCGGCGAGCACCCAGACCGGCCGGTACCGGGTGCCGAGCACAAAAGTCGCCAGCCCCGAGTTGTCCGGCAATTCAGCTACGAATACCGTCCCGAAAACGATCCCGACAATGAGCAAGCCCGCCACGTAACCACCTCTCCGCCGGGCTAGCGCCGCCGCGCCGGTGACCGGTACCCAGTGCGCAAGACAGTATGTCCGAAGGAAAACTGTCATGCCATCGCTTTATTGCTATTACAATTCCCACGTTAGGTTTTCGTAACTAGATAGGTTGACCGCGATTCTGGCTCGGGGCGGGCTGACTTCCTGATCGCCTGGGATACCGGAAAACCCCTATCGGCGGTGGTGTTTGGTAACAGCCGTGCCGTGGTGAACTGGATGAGCTTGATCACCATGATGACGATCGCGAAGAGCATGTAGCCGCGCAGGCTGAGCAGGCCTACCCTGCGCGCCATGCTGAGCGTGGGCCGCTCAAGCGTCTCGATCCGGGGCGTGCGCCAGACGGTGCGGCGCGCCCTGAGCGTTTCCTTCCAGGTGGCGCGGTCCATGTCCGGCGGCCGCCTGTTGTTGCCGGGGTCGTCGGCGAACGGCTCATTCCGTGAGGCCCGGTACCGCAGGAGTAGGCACGCGGCGATCACCCCGAGGACCAGGCAGATGGCACCGCCGGTGAAAGTCTGCTTCAGGGTGATGGCGGGCCAGAAGGTCGTGACGAGCGGGGCCAGCGAGAAGGTCAGCACGACCCAGGCGATTATGCCGGAGATCCAGTTCTGCGCGGTGGTGTTGCTCCACGGCCCCAGCACCGCTTTATCGTTGGAGAGCAGGATCAGGAAGACCAGGGCCGACGGCAGCAGGATGCCGTTGAGTGCCTCCACGCCATTGATGACCACGTCCAGGTCGTTGGCCCACGCAAGTGTGACCACGGCGGCGACCGCGATGCCGATCGCGTACAGGCCGTAGAACCACGGTGCCTGCCTCATCTTCCAGTGCAGCGAGTGCCGCATCTTCGGGTACACGTCGCCGAGCGTGTAGGTGGTGGTCAGCGCCGTCAGGTTGGCGCCGATCAGCGAACCGTCGATCGTCGCGATGGCCAGCAGGCCGCCGACGCCGTGGCCGACGTGCTGCTGCAATGCGGTGAACGTAGTGTTCAGGTCATTGAAGTTGCCGAACGCGCTCGTGTGCGCAAGGCCGAACGCACAGGCGGCCATGACCGCCAGCGCGCCGACCACCTCGATGACGATGCCGATGCCCGTGTCCCAGCGCTCGTAGTTCAGCCAGCGCGGGGTGATTCGCTTGTCGACCACGTTGGACTGCTGGAAGAACATCTGCCACGGCTCGACGGTGGTGCCGACGACGGAGACGACCAGCAGCAGCAGGGTCGCGTTCAATCCGCCGGGCATGCTCGGGACCACGCCCGCGACGGCCGAGGTGGCGCTGCCGTGGACAAGGAAGGCCATCGGGAACGAGACGAAGTTCGCGATCACCAGGAAGATCAGGAACCGCTCCCAGTACCGGTAGGTCCCGCCTGCCATGACCGCGAACAGCAGGACCGCCGACGCGAGCACGGCCCAGAGGTTGGACAGGCCGAAGTACGAGAGCCCCTGCTCGACCCCGATGAATTCAACGACGACGGTGACCGCGTTGATGACGAACAGGTCGACCACGGAGAAGGTTCCCCAGAACTTCCCGAACCGGGCGAAGATGAGCTTGCCGTGCCCCACTCCCGATACCGCGCCGAGGCGGACGACCATCTCCTGGCAGAAGTACAGGATAGGGAATAGCAGGACCATGCACCAGAGCAGCTTCATGCCGTAGTCCTGGCCCATCTGGGCATAGACCGACACGCCGCCCGCGTCGTTCCCGCCACCCATCACGATAAGCCCGGGGCCGGCGATGATCAGCAGCAGCCTGAGCCTGCGCCGCCACGATTTCGGTTTTCCCGACTCGCTCTGCTTAAGGGTGCCGAACGCGCCGACGATATCACCCACATGCTGTGGGTCGAATACCGCGGGAGCAGCGGATCCCGGCGCCATTCCGGGCGCAGAGGTATCCGGGTTGTCGATAGCCACTATCGCACCCCTCCAGGCTGTGGACATGCCGGCGTGAGCTCGTTTACGTTCCCATGGGCGAACCCGATATGGCTGCGACTTGGATCTCCCTTAAGGTTGTCGTAATCTCATCCGAAACCCGTTGACAGTACTTCAGGCTGCGACCCAAGGCAATGCATCCGAATCGAGCGATGAGCTGCATGTTGTAATATGTGTTTCACTACACAAGCGGCCTTTACCTGAAACAGGTGTTGCGTATCCATGGACGCGGAGACCTACCCGTCGAGCTGGCTGGTGCTCTTGGCTCAGCTTCCGAGCAAGCCGTCTAGTCCGCGTGTAGCGCTATGGCGACGCATGCGAGCCGCAGGCGCGACCCCCGTGGTGAACGGGGCCTGGATGCTACCCCGCACTACCGAGCATGAGAGTTTCTTCGAACAAACGCGCGAAGGCGTCGTCAAGCGAGGCGGGACCGGGTTCGTGCTGCGAGTCTCGGACTCATCCCCAGAATCGAATGAATCGATCGTGCGGCTTTTCCAGTCCGACAGGTTCCGTGAATATGGTGAGTTCGCGGAGCGCTGCGCCGCCTTTCTCGATGAAATTAACCGGGAGTCCGCTGCCGGGAAGTACACGTTCGCCGAAATGGAGGAGAGCGAGCAGGACCTGAAGAAACTGGCGCGCTGGCTGGCGAAGATCCAGGCGCGGGACTTTTTCCCTAATGAGCACAGAGATCAGTCGGTCGCCCTGCTGATTCAATGCCGACGTGCCCTGCGAGGCTTCTCGCAGGCGGTTTACAAAGTCGAGGGTGTGCAGGAGTCCGCCGCGGGATGGGATTCTCCCATTACCCTGGCGCCCGAGCCAGAAGAGCGTTGACCTTGCGAGCACAGTCGCCACGCTCCCGGCGCCACTCGTCACGCAAAGAACAACCATCAAGCACTCAGCGTAAAAAGCCTTACGAGGTTGGAAACGGTTCAAAATTCCTGGACGGTTTGGCTACGGTGACCCGGTGAGCTTGCTGCTGATCCAGGTCGCTACCATAGTGGCCCTGTTCGCGGGAACCAACGTCGATGACATGGTCATCATCTCCCTGCTGAGCGCATACGCACACGCGGGTCGGCCGCCAAAGCACTGGCAGATATGGGTCGGGCAGTACGTGGGCTTCGGCGTCCTCATCGGCGCGTCGCTGGCGCTGGGCCGGGGCCTCGCGCTGGCGCCCGAGCGCTTCCTGTGGGTACTCGCCATAGTCCCGTTCGGAGTCGGTGTCTTCGGCCTCCTGAGTGCGATCCGCTCGCGGCGCCGCGGCGAGGAGCCGAAGTCTCCCCCTCCCAGGGGAATGTATGGCGTCGCCGCGATCACGATCGTCGACGGCGGCGATGACCTCGCTGCGTACACGCCCTTCTACGCCACGATCCACGCGGGCGAGATCGTGGTCAGCATCGTGGTCTTCGCGGTGATCATTGCGATCTGGTGCCTGATAGGCCGCCACATATCCCGCTACAAGCGGGTCGCCGACGTCATCGACGATTACGGTGACTGGATCCTCCCGGTGACCATGATGCTCCTCGGCCTCTACGTCCTCGGCGAGACCCTCCACGTCTGACCTGTGAGCGCCGAAAACCTCATCCACGTTACGGGACCAGGCATCCGGTGCCGGAGCTCCTTGAACGCCACGGCCGGCAGCGCACTGCGCACCGCGCTCGGATCCGGTGTAGTTCATGCGCTACAATGTAGCTATGACTGTCCCCCTGTCGATCCGGTTCAGCACGTCTCTCCTGGACCGCCTGCGCCAACGCGCGCACGCAATGACCGGGGCGAGCGTGGCGGGGCTAGCGCAGCGGCTCATTGACGAAGGACTCCGGATGAGCGATCACCCGGGCGTGATCTTCAAGGATGGCCCCACGGGGCGGCGTGCCGCCCTGGCGTATGGCCCGGACATCTGGGAGGTCATCAAGTTTCTGCGGGAGGTAGATGAGCGCGGTCCGGCGGCGCTCGACGCCGCTGCGGAGGTGTTCGCTGTCGATGCAAGCAGGATCAGTACTGCCGTTAGCTACTACGGCGACTATCAGGAAGAAATCGACGCGGAGATCACGGAAGCTGATGTCGCCTCAACGCAGGCCGAGCATGCGTGGCGCATTCAGCAGCAGTTGATCGCATGACGGAGCCGCCCCCAGTCCGGCTGCTACTGGACGAGATGTTCTCACCCGCCGTCGCGGCCGAGCTCCGCGAACTCGGGCATGATGTGATCGCCGTCGCCGAACATCCCCAGCTGCGCTCTAAGAACGACGAAGAAGTGTTCGCATGGGCGTGCGCCGAGAAGCGATGGCTCCTCACCGAGAACGTGAAGGACTTCCGGCCCATCCTGTTGCGGGCCCTGCGAGGCGGGTTGCCTGCTTGCGGACTGCTGTTCACGAGCGGGCGCACCTTTCACCGTTCGAGGAAGAACCCCGGACCGCTGATCCGCGCGCTTCACACTTGGCTCAGCATGGAACCGCCAGCACCTTCCGTCACGGAGTGGTGGCTGATGGAGGCCGAATAGGACCTCGGAGGTTCGTGTCGGATCGCGCAAAGGCCATGGTGTCCCGCTCGGAAACTCGGTCTCGTATTTTGAAACTGCGATGCCTGTAGTCCTGATCCGGCGTGTAGCGCATCGGGGACGAGGTCACGATTTGGCGTCAACCTTTTAACCGGGTTAGACGTCAACAAAATGGCCGATATCGCTAAGCGGTGACGGTGAGCGGAGGTCAGGTGCGATGACACGACGGTATTTCACGCGATTGCTGACCGCGGCTGGGGCGGCCCTGTTGATTCCGGGGCTCGCCGCAACCGGGGTCGCCGGGACGGCTTTCGCGGCGGCCGCGCCGCAGGGAAGGATATCCACGGTCATCGGCGGCCCTGGCGGCCCGGCGCCCGCGACCGACGTGTCCGTCGGCCCGTGTGCACTGAAGTATGTCAGCGGCGAACTCTATTTCTCCAGTTACCAGGCGATGGTGGACCGGGTGAGCCAGCGTACCGGCCTGCTGACCCCCATGGCGGGCAACGGTGTGGATCTTCCCGGCGAGCCCGGGCCGCCCGACGGCACCCCGGCACTGGCGGCCATGCTTTCCAGCCCCTGCGGAGTCACGGCGGACACGGCAGGCAACGTGCTGGTCGCCGACGGCGCGCAGGTGCTCGTGGTGGCCGCGAAAACGGGGACCTTCTACCGCAAGCGGATGACCGCGGGGCGGATTTATACCGTCGCGTCGGGCTTCGAGGGCGTCGCGGACGGCAAAGGGGCGATCTCCAGCGGAGCGGCGGACGTACAGCTGGATTCCTCAGGCAACCTGGTGATCGCGGTCGGGGGGACTCCGGCGTCCTCCCATCCGGAAGGCGATTCCCGGGTCTTCGTGGACGCCGAGCACGCTGGCACCTTCTACGGCATAAAGATGGCGGAGGGCCGACTGTACCACATCGGCGGGAGCCTCGACGACTACACACTGGCCAACGCCGTCCCCGCCACCCGGGCTGACCTTGGGGTCGGCATCGGGACCATGTGGCTAGACTCGGCGGGCAACGTGGTCATCGCCGACCAGGGGGGCAACGGCGGCTACCCCGGAGCCGGGGTGGCGGTTCCGCCTCAGGTCCGTGTCATCGCCAACCGGTCGGGCACGTTCTACGGCCAGCACATGAAGGCCGGCTACATCTACACGATCGCCGGCGGCGGGACCAAGACCGGGGACGGGGTGCCCGCGACCGACGCGAACCTGCTGAACGCGTCCGGGGTGGCCCTCGACCACGCCGACAACGTGCTCGTCGCCGCCGCGTCGGTCCGCGTTATCGCCGCCAAGAGCGGTGTCTTTTACGGCCAGAAGATGACCGCGGGCGACATCTATACCCTCCCCGGGTTCGCCAGTGCGATCAGCGTGGCCGCCGACAACGCCGGCAACGTGCTGGTCGCCTCCTATTCGGACGTCCAGATGCTCGCCGAAAAGACGGGCTCGTATTACGGCAAGAGCGTGCGCGCCGGCCGGGTCTACACGATCGCGGGCAACGGGCAGCCGCACAGCTCCGGTGAAGGAGTGCCCGCAACGAGCGCCGAGCTTACCCCGGTGGCAGTCGCCACGCTCCGTTCCGGACCGCAGACCGCGGTGGCTGACGAGTGGGCCGGCGCGGTGCGGGTGGTACCGGAGCGTACCGGGACCTTCTTCGGCCGCCCGATGCGGACCGGCTTCATCTACACGGTCGCCTCGGTGGCCCAGCCGGTCTCTGTTGCCTACGACCCCCAAGGCAACCTGCTGATAGCTGACGAGCGGAGCGGCCAGAGCGGCCTGGTGTGGGTGGTCGCCCGCACGACCGGGCTCTTCTACGGGCAGAAGATGACCGCCGGGCACATCTACACGGTTGCCGGAGGCGGGACCAAGGGGCCGGAGAGCGGGATACCCACGCGCGAGGTGAAGTTCGAGGAGGCCGCCCCGCCGACCGCTGTCGCGACCGACCCAGCGGGAGACGTGCTCATCGTCGCCGGCGCCCGGGTATGGATGGTGGCGGTCCGGACAGGCACCCACTACGGGCACGCCATGACCGCGGGCGACATCTACCTGGTGGCCGGCGACGGGACGTTCGGGCAGACGGGTGACGGCAGCCCGGCCACCGCGGCCGAGATCCAGTCGCAGGGACTCGCCGTAGACGGCAACGGGAACCTGGTGCTCGCCGACGAGACCCGGGTCCGCGTCGTGGCCGGCAAAACAGGGACGTTCTACGGGCAGAAAATGACCGTAGGGGACATCTACACGATCGCGGGCGGCGGCACGCAGACGGGCAACGGCAGCCCGGCGCTCAAGGCCGACCTCGGCTCTCGCATCCTGCAGGTCGCGGTGGACCCTGCGGGGAACCTGCTCGCCGGCGGCTTCAGCACCGTCTTCATGGTGGCGGAACGGACCGGCAGCTTCTACGGCAAGGCGGCGCACGCCGGTCACGTGTACACGGTGGCGCTTTCCAGGTACGCGGAGCGGATCGGCGACGGCGGGCCCGCTGTCGGCGCGATGTTCAACGCCAATGGCATCGCGGTCGTGCCGCAAACCGGGAACCTGCTGATCGCCGACAGCCTCACTGACCGTGTTCGCTCGGTATCCCGATAAACAGGCGTAACGACCGGCCGAGCAGGACCAGCCAAGCCGCTGAGCCGGACGAAAATGAGATAGAGCAAGCGCAAGGACACGCCTTGTCGTTGACACGTCGGCGTGCATCGCCGTGATCCTCGGCGAGCCAGGAAGCGAGGATCTCGCCGCCTACCTTGACGACTTCGTCGCGACCGGCATCTCGGTGCTGCGTCCGCCCGCCAGGAACGGGGAACCGTAAAGAGCCGTCAGCCCAGGGCCAGCAGGGATCACGAACCGTATCGGCCGCTTTCGCGGGACTTCGACTGCACCTGGCACATCGTGGGCGCTCCCTGGTCGCGGCGCCGACTGTCGTCGGCGCTCGAGGCGGCGAGCCCACTGGGCACGTCCGTCTGAACCAGTACAACCGGCGGCGACTGGCTCTGGCCGTCGACGCAGGTCACACTGCATGCAGACTTCTAGCGCCCACAGGGACAGAAGCACCGCTCGTTCGGGATAAAGAGATTTTCCAGCGGAACGGGCGGTGGTTCCTCACAAAACGACATGGCAGAAGCCGGGCGTCTGTCACGTCTACGGAAGGGCCGCGGAGCGCTCGCCGCTGGCGGTTCTGACCGAGCTGATCGTCAAGCCCGCTAGCCGGAGCCCAGTGTGATCTGGACCGTCCGCACGGCCAGGACGGCGATCGCGGCGAAGAGGTAGCAGCGGATCACTATCAGGCCAGTTGACTGCAGGGCCGAGCGCTGCGGCGGCTTGAGCGACTCGATCGGCGGCATCGTCCAGGTGCGTGAGTCGGCCCTACCGGGGGAGGCCGGCGCAGTGTTCCTGATCGCGGACAGGCTCCCGCCTGCGACCAGGGCGGCGACCGCGATCACCAGCCCGCCCACCGCAAGCGTGACGTGGACGCGAGGAGCCGCCGTCGTCACGATGAGCAGCGCGGACAGCGCGAACAGGCCGCCGGTGACCGCGGCGGAGATCACGTTCAGCCAGCGCGGGTTGACCAGTGGCCCGAGGACCTCGCGGTCGTTGCACAGCAGCAACATGAAGATGGTCGCGCTGGGCAGCAGGGTCCCGGCCAATGCCTGGACGGCGGTGGTCAGCAGGCCCAGCGGTACCTGCGGGATGAGTACCACGGCGGCCGCGGCCAGCACCGCGGCGGCATAGGTTCGGTGAAATGCCTTCGCATCCCGCCAGCGGCGGTGCAGTGAGTGCCGCAGGCCGAAGAAGTCCCCGACCGCGTAGGAGGTGGCGAGCGTGACCGCGCTCGCGCCGAGCACCGAGCCGACTCCGAGCGCGGTCGCGAACAGTGCCCCGGCGGTGCCGCCCGCCCGGTCACGCAAGCCGCTGGCGGTGGCCTCGCCGCTGGCGAAGGCTCCGTGCAGCGCCGTTGAACCGAAAGCGAAGCCGCAGGCGAGCAGGACGCCGAGGGCACCGACGACGAACAAGACCGTGCCGAGGGCAGTGTCGGCGCGTTCATAGCCGAGGAACCGGGTCGTGATCCGCTTGTCCACCACGTTGGACTGCTGGAAGAACAGCTGCCAGGGCGCGACCGTCGCGCCCACAAGCGCCACGGACAGGAAAAGGGCACCCCCGTGTGCCATGCCCGCCACGGTCGGCGCGGGCAACTGCGACGGCGTTGACCGATGCGCGCGGGCGACCAGTGCCAGCGGCACAGCCACCAGGCTCGCACACACGAGCGCGTACATCGCCCGCTCCCAGCCGCGGAAGCTCCCGGCCGCGATCACTCCGATGAGAAAGGCCGCCGCCGCGGGAACCGCGACGAACCTGCTCACGCCGAAGTACCCCAGCGACATCGCCACGCCGACAAAATTGGCGACGAGCAGCAGCAGGTTCAGCGCTAGCAGGTCCGCCAGTGCGAAAGCCCCCCAGCGGCGCCCGATTCGCTCGGTGATCAGGCGGGCATGCCCGGCACCGGTGACCGCCCCGAGACGGGCGGCCATCTCCTGGTGGACGAACAGCACCGGCACCAGCAGCAGCAGCAGCCACATGAACTGCGTCCCATAGTCCTGCCCGGCCTGTGCGTAGGTCGAGATGCCGCCCGCGTCGTTATCGGCGACCATCACGACGATGCCCGGCCCCAGTATCGCGATGAGCGTAGCCAGGTGGCGGCGTATGCCGTACCGAGGCCCGGTGTCGAGGGCGGAGACGACGCCGAGGGCTCCCTCCAGGTCGCCGCGGTGCGCCCGGTCCGCGGCGTTCCGGCGGTCCGCGACAGGGCCGAACGCAACGGAGGTCACCGGAGCCAGCGCGGAACTGTCGGAACTAGCCTGCTGCGGCTGAATGCGCAACTGCATCGCTAGGCCCCCCGGTCCCGGCCGCTTTCCCCCTCCGAGAGTCGCCAGGCTCCCCCAGCCCGGCCAGGTACCGCACCGCGGCCAGCAACTCGCGTACCGCGTCCCCGGAGATCGCGTATACGCGGTGCTTGCCGCGCCGCTCGGCGCTGACCAGCCCCGCCTCGCGCAGCACCCGCAGCTGATGGGAGACCGCCGACTGCTCCATGCCCAACAGCGCAGTGATGTCCCCGACGGCCAGCGGCCCGGCCATCAGGCAGCCCAGGATCTGCACCCGGCTAGGTGCGGACAAGGCGAACATGGCGTCAGCGATCAAGCTCGCGGCGGCGCCGTCGATCAGGTTCATATCGCCGCTCCCGGCGGGCGCAACATTCATAGGTTGCCTCATTCATATGAATGATCTAGCATCTGTTTGACAGACACCCAACTAAGCGCGAGGAGTCGGTGACCGCTAACCCTCACGGTACCTGGTGCCTTCCCGCCCAGCAGGATGCCTGAAGGCAGAAAGCAGGCGGTGGATAAGCCGAACGGCGCCCTGCCGGGGTCTTGGGCCAGCGAGTCTGCCCTTGACGCGTTGCGCCGCCTAGCCATGGAGTTTTCATCATCCCGGCAGCCGCTGTGGTGCCCGGCGTCGCTGAGGTCGGGAGCGTCCGGGACGGCCCAGGTCTTCCACGTGCCGGCCGGCCAGTCGATGCACGTGGTGGGCGCGAGCTCACTGGCGGCCGAGCTGAGGAGGCTGCTCACGGACGGGGCCGAACTAGGCTGGAAACTGCATCCCGTCCCCGGCGACACTACCCCGCTGCACGCGCTCGCCGCGCCGCTGCGGCGCCATTCGGGCAGCGGCCGGTTCTACAACCTGCTGGACCGGTCCGGGTTTGCCTACGTCGAGGAAGTCGCCGCCACGCCGGAGGAGTGCCTGATGGACCTGCACAACTGCGGCCCGAGGTTCGTCGCGGCGGTCCGGCAGGCGATCAGCGAGCTCACGGCGGGCGCCGCCTCGCTGGCAGACGGCGCGGCCCCTGACGTCCGGGAACCGGGCACTCGGCCGCTGCCGGCTCTAGCGCCAGCCACGCTGCGGGCACTCCAGATCACCGCCGCCTGGGCGGTCGCCGAGCAGGGAGCCCGCAGCGCCGGGGACCTGCTCACGGCCGTCGGCAGGACGCGGGATCTTCCGCCGGAGGTCGCCTCGGCCTGGAACCATATCCGCCAGCTTGACCTGCGGCAGTTCGCCGGCCTCGAGGCAGGAGTCAGTCGGCTCTGTTCGGAATCCTGATCTGGGTTTCTGGTTGAAGTTGTGCTGCCGTCCCGGGCGGCGAACCCGGGACGGCAGCGCGTCGCTATCGGCTCAATGCGTCATAGCGGCTTGACCGCGGTACTGGTTGTCGGGACAACTCGGAAGATGCCCCACATTCCGGACTTGATCATCGGATCGCGGCCGACGTCGTATTCGTAGTCGCCGGTCGCGCCCGTTGGGCCGCCGGCGCCTTCAACGAAGTAGGCGTCGAACGTCTCGCCGGCCACCAGCGTTCTGGCCTCGATGTCCGAACTGCCCGTCATGCCGTGATCGAGCGGGAATTCAGCGCCAGCGACCTGGAACGAGATCGGAAGGTCGCCGGCGGCATTCGCAACCCGCCAGACCACCGGATCACCTGCCATGGCCGTGAAGACCGGCGTGTTCGGATCCTCCGGGGCGGACGCCCCGTTGCCTACAGCGACCGCTGCGTCGCTCTTGGCCTGCCAGAGGTTGATCGCGTTGAGGTCGGTTCCTTCCTCTTGGGTGAGCGATTGCTCGTTGTAGTCGAGGTAAGAGTGGTCGGAGTCGAGGTAGTAGATCATGATGTCGTGGCCGAGCAGCGGTTCCCGGTCGCTGAATATCGTGGTGAACTCCCTGAAGGAGGTCCCGTCGGTCCGGTGGATGTCAGCCGCGATCCCGGACTGGCCGGTCATCGGGTCGCCGGTGACCGGGTCGGTCCAGGTGGAACCCGCCGGCTCGGCAATGAGGGCGCCGTACGCGCCGCCTCTCCACAACGACTCGTTGCCCATGTCGAGGACCAGGTTGGTACCGAGCTCCCTATCGACGTAGTAGGAGTAGAGCCGTGTCTGGCCTGGGCCCACGGTGGTATCGGGGTCGTATCCGATAGCCGCTCCGTAGGATTGGAGCGGGTCGTATATGACATTCCCGATATTGAATCCGGCTCTGGTAGAGCCTGACCCCCACGTCCATGTCCAGTTGTCGACGGGCAGATCGTCGTGCAGCGTTATCCGCAGGCAGTCGCCGGCATCAGCGCGGATCACGAGCGGGACGACGGGCTTGGTCCCGGCCTTGATCGCGGCTTCGTCCCTGGTGAGCGCGAACATGGTCGCCCAGGAGCCAGTGCTGCCTGGCTGGTCGTTATCACTTTCTCCGGGTTGGCCCGGGTCGAACGTGACGCCGTTGAAGATCGACACGTCGTAGCTGACGACTGGTGCGCTGTTCGGGCAGGCTCCGGCGCCGGGCCCGTTGGGGGCCGCGGGCGGGGCCTTGCCGGTGGTGGTGAGCGACGGGAACGCGGTGGTTCCGCTCGGAGCTGTGCTCGGTGGCGCTGTCCGGTCGGGCAGCGGCTCCAGGGCGTCCGGTCCGCTGGTATGCAGCGTGTTCATCACCCGGAAGATGCCCCAGGCACCGCTCTCCAGGTCCTCGCTCTTGCCGGCGTAGTAGAGGTAGTCGCCGGGCAGATGCCGGTCCCCGCCCGCGCCTCCTTCGATGACGTAGTCCATCTTCTCTGAGACCCCGGCCGTGCCCGCGTCTGTTAGCGGCGCGTTCGGGTCGAAGCGTTCCTCGGCGAACCGCATGCCGGTGATCCGCAGGTCACCGACCTGTTCGTCCAGGCCCACCTGTCTGATCACCACCGGGTCACCCACGTAGGCTTTGAGCAGCGGCGTCGGCGGGTCACCGTGGGCGACCGAGGAGAACACGTACGGATCATTGGGTGCGCCCACGGGGGCACAGTCCTCCCTGTCTGAGCCGGCGGGTTCCTCTGCGGCGGCGAAGCCCATGGTGTAGTTACCGACCGTGTCCGGAGTGCTGACGTCCGGCCCGTTTGCGTTGGCGGGGTTAGCGGCGTTGGGATCTCGGGCGATGAGCGGCGCCGCTCTGAGGTTGAAGCTGGCCATCTGACAGCCCTGCGGTGAGCCGCCGGTCGGTATGCCTTCGTGCTGCCAGAGGACGAACTCGCGGAAGTCGCCCTGCTCGCCGAAGCCCGCCGAGCCAGTGGTGTAGATGTCGGCGATCGGGCCGCTGTCGATCGGCGCCCCGGTCACCGGGTCGTGGAACGTCGAGCCCGCCGGCTCGATGATGTGCGCACCGAACAGGCCGTGACCCCAGGAGCTCAGCGCGTCCACGTGGTCGTGGAAGAACACCGTGCCGTCGTCGACGTCGCTGTACCAGCGGTACTGCACGAACTCGACTCCGGCAAACTCACCTGCCGCGTGCGCGTTCTGCAGCGGCGCGTTGAGGGTCAGCGTGTTGCCGTTGATCGCCGTGATCTGGGTGGCGATCTCGGTGGTCGGCAAGGTCTGCCCGATCTCGATGCTTATCCCCACGCGCAGCCCGGCGGTGCTCGCCACCGTGATCTGGTTGGAGCCGGCCGGGGAAGCCGCGGTCAGCTTGGTCTCCCCGATTTCTCCTCCGGTGATGGGCCGTACGGACTGCTCGTAGGACAGGCCGGTGATCACGCCGTCAGAGGCCTGCGGATCGAACTGAACGAAGTGGATGTGGATGTTGACCTTGCGGTAGACGTTCTCTTCGTTGGTCGCCTCCAACGGCGCCGCGGTCGACGGGTTCAGGTCGTTGGTCAGCGTTACGGCCACGCAGTCGCCGACATCGGATCTGATGGCCAGCGGCACCGCCTGCATGGCGCCGCTTAGCGTCGCCGCGACGTGCTGGTTGAGAACGAAGATCTCCCCGTTCTGGTCAGTTGTCGGGTCGATGGGAGTCCCGCTCGGCGTTCTCCCGCTGTCGGTCTGATCCGTGATGGGAACCGAGATGGCGGTGATGTTGTACACGCGCACCGGCGAGCTTGCCGGGCACAGTCCGTCAGGGCGCGTCGAGCTGGTCGTATTACCGAGCCAGGGCGCCCCGCTATGGCCATTGGGCGAGAACGGAGGTCTCATGCCTAGGTGGGGTTGCAGCAGCGGCCACGCGTACCTCCCGTTGCTCGGATCGAACATGATCGGATCTCGCTGCCCTGGGTTGGGCGGGGTGTAGTCAGGCCAGGAAACGGTGGACTCCGGCTCGCCGAGGGCGATCGGCTGGGTCGACGTGCCACCCCATGTCCAGTCCCAGACTGTGGCGTCTTGCGAGTTCAGCCGGACGCCCTGGGGCGGGAGCTGGCCGGTGACCAGGCTCTGCAGGGAGACCTGGGTGCTCGGGTCGGTCACCTGCAGGACAACGGTCTTGCCCTCGACGACCTTGCCGAGCAGGCCCGCCGAGGTGACCGCGGCTGGCTTGGCCGCGCGGCCGGGCACCGCGGACAAGTTCGGCTGTGCGGTGTCGAACACGCGGATGAAGCCCACCATCCCCGAGTCGTAGTGAGCCGCGATGTGGCAGTGGTAGAGGAAGTCGCCCGCGGCCTGCTGGCAGCCGCCGGCGCCGCACTCGGTCTCCAGGTTGTAGGACTCGCCCGGCTCGATCGTCTGCGAGTCAAGCCTGATCGAGTCCTTGGTGACCGGCGGGAACTTCTCCAGCCCGCCCGCGATGTCCGGATTGGTGGCCCCGGGGTTGCGGACCCAGCGGATGCCGCCCCCGTGCTCGTGGAAGACGTGGCCCATCTGCGCGCCGGCGTTGATCAGGCGGATCTTGTAGGGGTCGCCCACATAGAGGTCCGGCTGCGGCGTGGCCATGTCACCATTGGTGTACGAACCGTAGTCCTGTGCCTCATCTGGGATGAAGCCAGAGTTCTTCTGGAAGAGCTCACGTTCGAAGAAGCACTCGCTCCGGTAGTTGATGGCCTTGCTGCAGGGCCGGTAGGCGTCGGTGAACTTGTCCACCACGGGAAGCTCGCACCCAGCTGGGGAGACCCCGGGACCAGACTCCACTTCGCCCTCGGCGGTGTCGCAGGTGGCACCGGGCTTCTCGTAGATCTGCCGGTACCCTTCGTCGCCGATCTCGTGGAAGAGCAGCGCGAACTCGCGGAAGCTGGGCCCCTGCGGCATGTCGATCGTCGCGTCCCAGCCGCTCGCCAGCGGCGCGTTGTTTTTGTTCGGGTCCAGCCACTGCGACCCGGGCGGTTCGGCGATGATAGCGCCGAACAGGCCGTGGGCCTGTGTCTGGGCTTCGTCACCGGTGGAGTGGAACACGTGCGCGCCCTCGCCGAGCGCGGGGTCCATGTAGACGGTGTAGCTCACCGTCTGGCCGGGCGCGGCGGTGTTGTCGGCGTTGTTGCCGACGTCACTGGACACCTGGTCGGCGTTGCCCACGGCGGGCAGGCCGTCCGCGTTCCACGCGATGTTGTTCGGCGCGGTGCGCGTCAGGGTGCCGTCGCACTGGCCTTGGGCGTTCAGCGGCGGGTCCGTCCCGTTGTTGCAGCCGTCCGCCGGGTCCGGCGCGGGCGGCTGGTCCATGGCCTGGACCCCGAACGTGGTCGCGTTGGTGAGGTTGACCGTGACGCAGTCACCCTCGTGTGCGCGTATCACCAGCGGCTGAATCGGGTCGTCGCCCAGCCCGGTCGAAACCGTCCCGGCCGCCTCCTCCGCCCGCACCGCGGAGATGTTCGAATTGAGCACGTACATGAACGAGTTCGGGTCGTGTACCCCGTACTTGTTCAGGGTTATGTCGACGTTGATGGCCGAGATGTTGAACGTGTCGTGTGGCGCGGTCGCGCACGGGTTGGTGGTGGTGGCGGCGGGTGCCGCGGTGCTAGATGCCGCGCTCGTGGCCGCGACTGCGCCGACCACACCGCTGCCGTTGACGGCGAAGCCGACGAAGACCAGGGCCGACGCGATATAGAAGAACTGCGGCAGCCGCCCCTTCCGCTCGACCGTGGGCAGCGGATCGCCGGGGTGTTTATCTCGCCAGCGGCCGAAGCCGAACGCGGCCACGAACAGCACGGGAAGCACGATCGCCGCGGCCACTAGCGCGGCGCCGACCCCGAAACCGGCCGTCAGCAGCGTAAAACTGAGCGCTACCAGCGCGGACTTGTTCAAGGCGCTGGCCCAGCCGCGTCGATCCAGGCCCATCAGCGACGCGATGGAGATGCCGGCCCACGCCGCAAGCACCGCCAGAGGCACGGTGATCAGGATGCCCGGCGGCCTGAAAGTGGACCCGCGGCCCACAGGATTGATTATGGCGTTTGCGACCAGGTTAGAGCCGGTCAGGCTGACGACGCTCAGCACGAGCGACAGCAGGACCGTCTCCCCGAACCGCCGCGAACGCTCACGCGGGATTTTGCCGGGTGGTGACATAAAACACTTCCTCTCTGGTGCTGAAGTGCCGGTGATGGCATTGGGTGGGCAGAAATGGCATGGGGCATTCCTTCCTTTCGGCCCCGCTCTTTTGGGGCCGATAGATACGCGTCGGTTTGGCTTGCGGATGTGCGCGAGATGCCCCGTTACATGTTCATGCTCACCCCGGTGCTCGATGCCGCGTCGCCGGTCTTGACCGGCATGGATATCGTGCGGCCACCACGCGACCAGTGAAGGGTCAGGTTCTTGCTGTCGGCGGCGGGGACATCGAAATACACATCGACGGTTGTAGCGAACCCCGGCTGGAGGTACGCCGACGCCGGCAGGGCGCTGTGATCCTGGTCGTCGACCTGCCAGGTCTTCCCGCCCGGGGCGGACAGCCTGAAATCGGTCGTCGAGTACTCCTCCGCCGTGTTGTTGACGTTGCTCAGGTCCACCTCGATGCGCAGCCGGTTATCACCGACCGGCTCCATGCCGGGCATCATGCTGCTGGGCATGTCGTACGAGCCATCATCATCCGGCGGGGGCGCGGCCGGATCCCCGTTGCCGGTCATGTCGTCGTTCAACCACAGCATCGTGTCGACGCTGAGCGACAGGCCGCCCGCCTCGTTGGGGTGGCTGGCGAGGTCAGCCGCGGCGCGGCCCTGCATGGTCCCCAGTACCAGCATGCCCAGCGCCGCGACAAGCAGCGCCAGCGGCACCGGCACCCAGCGCAGGCCCCGCATCCGGGAGCCCGGATGCGATCGGCCCCTCTTCCGGGCTCGCCTGCCTCCCGATCGCGGCTCGGAAGGCGGGCTTCCCCGCCCAAAGCGTGAGCCTCTTACTGCTGGCACACTCATTCGTACGGTCCGCATTTCACAGTCCTTTCATGACGAATCCTGATAACGGCAGGGCCGCCCAGGCCGTCCGATACAACCAGTTGACAGTGGGAGGGCTAGCGAGACGCCCGCGGCGGAAAACAACCACCGTCGAAGCGGCCTGCGTAAAGGCAGTCAGGCAGATCCGAACGCACCAGCGGACTGCGGGCAGCATTACGGAGCCAGGCGGGCTGACGGTCAGCACGAGCGACAGCAAGAACTGGCTCCGCAAGCAGCAGTAAAGTGCGCGCCGAGGAACTGCCAGCTGATGAATGGCTACTTCCTCTCGGGTCCTGACTCATTGGCGGTGCTGCTTAGTGGAAGTTTTCCGCATGGTGCCTCCTGGAGCGCTGCTGTGTTGGCCGGAAAATCCACTGTGCTGCCGCCCCGCGACTATTTCGATGGATGGGCCTTGTCCCGATTTATAGAATGTCTAAGTAAACGTCAGGATTCACGCTGCTGAGTTCGGTTCGATAATGGGTGGTGCCGCCGCGCTCGGACAGGGTCACAGCTCGGCATCGTTCGCAGCGCCGAAGAAAGCGCGGAATGCTTCGCGGTAAGCGCGGTTGGGCCAGGTAATTACCCGCGCTCCAGCTTGGGCACGTAGTTTCTGTCGGTCGCCATATCACGACTAGTCTGGGCGACGACAAGACGCGCGACTTCTTCTGCCACCTGGCTTTCAGTTATGCCGGCCGCCAGGCGTCCGCAACGGAAATGGCGGCTAATCGAGTGCGCTGGTGCAATTTTTCTCCCGCAGGTCGGCCCGCTCCTGATGGAACTATGAGTGATCCTCCAGGCACCGTCAACGCCTGACGTTAATCGTCCCAGTAGACCTCCCACTTGCCATCGACCCACAACTGAAGGCCTTTCAGCATAAGGGCCACTGGCACAAGACCCGTTGCACGGCACTGATTGGCTCGAGGGGCACCGCCCGGACAGGAACGGGCCTGCCGCGCGCGCACTCCACGCAGCCGACTGCCAGGAAGTATGCCCGGAATGCCGGAAATCTGACTGCCGTATTCCGGCAAGGCCGTTATGGTGAAGGATCCGGCCACCCCCGGGAGCCGTCTTTTCACTATGGAGCGCCCGGCGGCCCGTCAGTTCGCACTTGCGGCGGCACCGCAGGGCGGTATGCCACGTGGCATGGCATGTGCAGGAAACCGGATATCAGTAACTTGATTCCCAGGGAGCCCACCAGCACGCGTCCGTTTTCAGCCTGGCCATCCCGGGCGTCCGAGCACCAGAGGGCGTCGGGGGTGCCTGCAAGCGTCGTGATGGCGTGCGGAGCCAGACCGCCGCCGGGCTGACGGTCAGACCCACCGCCGGCATGTCCTACACGCTCCGGAGGCCGACTGCCCCAGGCGACGATCCGGACGGTGAGCAAGTACACCAGACGGAAAGCAGGGACTGCGATCATGCCTCAGCTTCCTCGCAGACACCAAACGCAGCTCAAACCCCGCGCGCCGAATCCTGCACCGGCACAGGGATGTTCACTGGGATGTTTGCCCTTCACCCCTTGATTATTTCTTAGCAAAACCCAATGATTCGCTCCAAGGGAGCGGAACGTCCTGCCTGGAGGATGAAGATTGCATACCCCCCGGATTAACCAGAACCTGAGGTTGAAACGCCTGACCGTCGGCATTACCGAAGGTCAGGTCGCGGAAGAAGTAGCTAGGCTAGTGGCCGTTCAGACAGGCCGTGAGCTGGCCATCGACGCTAACTACGTATCCAAGCTGGAACGCGGGGTCATTACCTGGCCCAACCGCGCCTACCGCGAAGCATTCCGCACTTTCTTCGACGCTGCTAGCGACGCCGAGCTGGGATTTTATCCCAGCAGGACCCGTAGGGACGCGGAAAGCTGGAGGAGGGGGCCAGTGCAGGGTGGCAGCGCGTTACGTGGCCTAGCGCGGCCGCGGGAATGGCTCACCGGAGCCGGGTGGGCCGAGGCGCCAACGGAGCCAAGGCTGCTGAGGGGCACGCCGACTTTCCAATTGACCAGACCTTAATTATAGAGAATACGCGCTGGTCCAACCAGTCTTATTCCGAAGCCCGCGCTGGGCGAACGCATCGGTCAAGACGACCCTTATCGAGCGGGCTTCAGCGTGAAACCTGAATCTTAACTCCGACGCGCCCATAAGCAAGAGAAGGAATCCATCCGGCGAATGCCCGCGTGACGACGCAACAGTGGAATTATCCAACTCGGACCATTCCCGCATCGGCTAACCAAGAGCCACACGGCGGTCAGCGCGGGCCATGCCCTAGGAGTGGCACCCGGATCACGCTGCTGTGACGCGGTGAGCCGATGGCCGCGCTGCCGTCCCTGGCCCGCAGCACCGGGACCGGCGGTGCCCGACCAGCGCAATCCCATTGCGGTGGCCCGATTGCAACTGGGAGGTTTACTGGGACGATTAGCCTTTTGCATTGACTGTGTTCAGTTGATCGTTCAAAGTACGCATCAGGAAGCAGCCCAACCGTGCGAGGATGAGAATTGTACAATCCAATGGCCATCAATTCCCCTCGCATGCGTCTTGCGGCTCGCATCACCGGGATTATTACCTGGCCGAACCGGAGCGACCGGTGACCACGAGTACAACGTCGGCCGCGGTCCGATCATCAAGTCGGGTAACTGGGGCATCTTCCCCGTCGTCCCGCAGACCGACACCTCCATCAAGTCGCGGGACATGCTGAGCCGCTAACCAATGCGCTGCCGTCCCGGGCGAGGCGCCCCGGGACGGCGGCGCCCGACCCTGAAACCGAACACCGGCATCGAGAGGACGGATCCACATGTCTGCCGCCAACCGTGCGCGTGCCCTTACCCGGACGGCCGTCGTCGGTGTCGTCGCCACCGCGGGCCTTGTGCTGTTCGCGGTCCCCGCGCTGGCCCACGTCACCATCACACCCGGCTCGGCCCAGGCGGGGTCGGCGGCGGTACTGACCTTCCATGTCCCGAACGAAGAAGCAAAGGCAGACACGACCAGGGTGGACATGCAGATTCCTACCGACCACCCGATCGCCCAGCTCCTGGTCGAGCCGGTGCCCGGGTGGACGATCTCGGTTCGCACCGTCACCCTGGCCAAGCCGATCGTCACCGACGACGGTCAGTTCACCCAGGCGGTCTCCGAGGTGATCTGGTCCGGCGGCCATATAGCGCCCGGCCAGTTCCAGGACTTTTCCGTCTCCGCCGACCCGCTGCCCCAGGGGGTCAGCAGCCTGACGTTCAAGACCATTCAGACCTACTCCAACGGCGACGTCGTACGCTGGATCGACGTGGCCCAGCCTGGTCAGCCGGAACCGGACCATCCAGCGCCTGTGCTGACCTTGACCACCGGCTCCGCGGCGACGGCGCCAGCCCTGGGCGCCGCCCCCGCCGCCACCGCGTCGGCTGGCTCGGACGGCACAGCCCGCGGGATCGCGGCAGGCGGCGTGCTCCTCGGCCTGCTCGGGCTGGCACTGGCCGGCCTGAGCTGGCGACGGATGAGGGCCCTGACGGTAATAGAGCCATCAGCGCCGGTCCTCAACGGCCATGGATCCGCCCTGGCCTCGGCCGTCAAGCCAGCCCAGGACCAGCGGAACGGAGCGGACCTGTCCAAGTCGGCGCGGCCGGGGCCTGAGCCCCGGCCAGCCGGGACTCAGGCCGCCGCCGCGCGAGGAGCGCCTAGCCGCAAAGGGTCGAACGGCCGCCGCCGCTCGACGCACCGCTGACGGAGAACAGCGTGATGCGCCGCGCTGCCTACCTGCTGGCCGCCCTGGTCCTCGCCGGGATAGGCATGCTGGCCACGGCACCAGTCGCCTTCGCCCACGCGACCCTGGTGTCGACAAACCCACCGGACGGTTCGATCGTCGCCAAAGCGCCCACGTCGGTCAGCGCGACGTTCGACGAGGCGGTCGGCGTCAGCACCAACAGCCTGCAGGTGTTCGCGCCCAATGGCCTGAACGTCGACTCAGGCCAGACGACGCACGGCAGCGCTCCGCAGCAGATCACGGTCAGGCTGGAGTCCGGCCTGAAGGATGGCACTTATACGGTCGGCTGGCACGTGATATCGGCTGACTCGCACCCGGTGCAGGGGGCCTTCACGTTCTCGGTCGGCGCCCCAAGCAGCACCGCCGTCAACCCGGCCAGCCTCGAGCCTCCTGCCAGCAAACTCGTCGGCATCGTGTTCGGGGCAGTGCGGTGGCTGGCTTACTGCTGTTTCGCGCTGCTCATCGGCGGGGTCGCGTTCGTCATCTGCTGCTGGCCGGCCGGGGCGGCCCGGCCCGGCATGCTGTGGCTAGCCATGAGCGCGTGGGGCGGGCTCGCCGCCGCCACCCTCGCCGCCATCTTGCTGCAGGGCGTCTACGGTGCCGACCAGGGCCTCAGCCACGTGTTCTGGCCCGACGTGCTGCACGCCACCCTCTACAGCGCCTACGGCCGCGCCCTCGGGATCCGGCTCCTGCTGGTGGTGGCGGCGCTCGTCGTCTTCTCGATCACGCTGGAGTCGCTGCCGACGGCGAGCCGAGGGGCGCGCCTGACCGCCGGCGCGACCTGGGCGGCGGTGATGGTGGGGATGGCCAGCACCTGGGCGGTCGCCGATCACGCCGGAACCGGGCTCCAAGTGCCGATCGCCGTGCCATCAGACATCATCCATCTCAGCGCCATGGCCATCTGGGTAGGCGGACTGGTGACCCTCGTGACGATCGCGCTGCGCCGAGCCGACTCCTCCGCGGCCACCCGGGGGTTGGGGCGGCGACGTTATCAGGCCGCCACCGCCGAGGCCGCGCAAGCGGTGTCCCGTTTTTCCCCCATCGCTCTCGGCTGTGTCGCCGCCCTCGTGGTAACCGGCACCTATCAGGCCTGGCGCGGTGTCGGCAGCTGGGCCGCGCTCTTCGAGACCACGTACGGGCGCCTGCTGCTAGCGAAGATCGCTGGGATGTGCATGCTGATAGCCCTCGGCAACCTCGCCCGCCAGCGGGTCCGCCGACTCCAGGCTCCGGTGTCAGCGGTAATGGCCGCGCAAGCCACCGCCGTTATGGAAAGGCCTCGGGTTGAAGCGATTCCGGGCAGAGCGGGCGGGCCTGGCCGGAGAAACAACGGGCGCAACGGCCACACGCATGGCGATGGTCCGGACGACGAGGCGCAACTGAACGCGGATCGCGCGGCGGTTACCCTGAGGCGGCTGCGCTGGTCGGTCGGCGTGGAGGTGCTGATCGCGGCATCGGTGCTCGCGGTCACGGCCGTACTGGTGAACACACCCACCGCACGGGAAACCTACAGTCCGCCGGCGAGCGCGATCGTCTCGTTCGACACCGGGGGCCCGCAGGGGAGCGGCAATGTGAGCGTCCTGATGACGCCGGATCGGCTAGGCCCGAATCAGTTCCGCTTCTCGGTCAGGAACGACAGCGGGCAGCCGTTGCGTCCGCAGCAGATCGAAGCCGCCTTGGCCCTGCCACAGCGCAATCTAGGACCGCTGCCCATCAAGCTCACCGAGGAAAAGCCCGGGACCTACCTCAGTGGTCCGGTCATCGTGACGATTACCGGTCAGTGGCAGCTGCAAATCACGATTCGCACGGACGCCTTCGACGAAACGACCGTCGCGATTTCAGTGGCGGTGCACTAGGCACCCGGGCCGCCCAGTCCCAGGCCGACTGGGCGGCCTGGGACTATCGCGACGGTGGCCTCTTATTACCGCGTTCAAGCTGGCGAAGGCGGCGATCACCACGCTGGAGTCAACAGCCCGTTCCGCCTGCTTTCGCACGGAAGATCATCAAAGTCTCCACTCAAACCAGGGGCGATTCACGACGCGATCGCCTTGGCGGCATACTCCACGAGTACAAACATGCATACTGACCTCGCCGGATGAGGTTTCCGGCAAGGGCAATGCTGTCAGCAGGTTAGGCCAACTGACTGGTTCGCAGGCGGGACAGCGAACCCGTAGCTAGTCGAGTCCTTCTCAATCACATTGGCCGGCACGTCCCGGAACGGTGAGCCATTGGGAAACATGTACCGCAGCGTTGAGTATGCTCGCGGACTCTTCGCGCAGTACACGATCTTTGAAACAGTCAGTTCAATAGGGACCGAGACGTAGTCGCCGCTGGCGCAGTCATAGAACGCGCATAGATCAACCGTTGCCGAGCCCTTGGCGGTTGCAGTGGATTTTCCCCAGTCCGACCAGATCAAGTTTTTGGCGGTAATGTCGTCAGTGTTGCAAACCACCGAGACCACATCTGGCCGCACCTGAGGGCTACTGCCGCAAAAACCCAGCATTATCGGGGAAACCGGGCTGGGGGCGTCACTACACGCGGTAAGAAACAACAGGGGAAACGCCAGCATCGCCACGATCACGCGTGTCTTGCCTGCCAGCATATTTATCACCCGATCGCGACCGAGCCCGGACACTCGCGTTGCCGGTTTCTATTTAACAACGTTGCCGTTGGATCAGGTAACAGTTTGGTCACAATTGAGCTACAGCCCTGGGCGGAACACTATGCGGGGACACCCTCCGCTATCGTCGCATTGTGTACGATTGGTCTAGACCAAATTGCCGACACGCTCACTCCGTGCTTGCTCGGACGCGCCGTTACGCGCTGGTAGCAGCCGTCATTATCTGATACGCCGCCCTGCATGGCAGGGGCATATCTTTGCCGCTACTAGAGTGAAGGCGCAGGTAGCGATGACGGAACCTGGAACAAAGCAGCTGTTAATCCGCGCTGGTCAGAATTCACGCGACGACACGGGGTCATTTTTCAGGCTCTGACACAAATCTCGTGATGGTAACGACGGCAGAAGCAGCTATTGCGCCGACCGATTTGCGGGCTATGTCCGGATATACCTCCTTGCCGGCAGCTACCGTGCCCGGATGAATGGCCCGTTCAGCTGCCAATAGCAAGCTGAACGGGACATTCATCTGCTGGGCCAACGCCAGCGAGGGCGCTTGCCCGTGCTGGGAGTTGCTAGTACGTGACCTTTACGTCATCGTCACGAGATGTGAGACAGAGCCATTTTTCAGGCGCCGACGACATGCGGTGAACCGACCGGCCCGGTCCCGGACCAGGAAGCGGAAAACGCCGCTCGCTCCCCAGCTCTATCAGAAGATTGCGGATCTGCTGTATTGTCCACGGTCCGTCCGGATTCGCCGTGAGGCCCAGGATATGCACGTAGCGGCTGCGGATCTCCATGACGAATAGGCACTACAGTCGCTGCAGGGTGACCGCGCAGTCGACGTCAAAGAAGTCGGTGGCAAGCATCGTCGATGCCTGGCCGTGCAGGAACATGCGCCGGCCGGCGTCGGTATCCCGCTGTGGTGCGGGCGGAATCTTCAGGGCCTTCGCGAGCCGCTCGATCAACGCGGCGGTCTCGGTGCTGACCGCAGGCCGTCCCGCCCGGTTCGGGTAAGTCCACTTGCGGGCGATCAGCGCCTTCGGCAGCACGTGGGTGAGCGCGGCAAGCACGGCCCGGTCACTCCAGGACAAGTGCGGCCTGGGACTCGCCCGGCGCAGCACCGCGACCTCGTGCCGCAGCACGAGTATCTCCGCGTCCTTGGACGAAGAGGATCGCGCCAGCAACGCAAGCCACAACACCACGGTCACCAGTAGCCGGTAGGCCAGCGCGACGCACACGAGCGTTGATCATGGCGGTGTCGAAGTCGGAGGTCAAACCGGCGCCGAGTTCTCGACCACTACAGGGTGAAATGTACACGTCAAACCGATCCCATTACCTGCCTCATCAGGAAAGTTACGCTCCGTGACGGCACGAGTGTTGCGCCCTCTGGCTCCCCGTTTACACACTGGCGCCATCGCCCGGCACCGGCGTGAGCTGCCGCGCCCACGGGGCCGTCGGCCGGGTACGCGACGTCAGTGGAAGGGGAGGTACGTTGCGCAGGCTACTGTTGGCTGTCGCCGCGACGGTGGTGTTGCCACTCGCGGTGACGCTAGGTCCGAGCGCCGCGAACGCGGCTACGACGGCGGCATGTACCGATGGAGTCGCCGTCAATCAGTTCGCTTTCAGCCCGTCCAGCGTCCCGCTCGGATCAAGCTCCAACTTGACGCTTGTCCTGCAGAACTGCACCAGCCAGACCGTCCAGGGGTCGACCGACTGGTACGGCCAGTACGCGGGCCAAGAGTGCCCGGTCCTGGACCCGGTCGCGTTCAACTACTCGATCGCTCCCGAGGGCACCTATACCCTCACCAACAGCTATGGGGATCCCGGTTTCTCCACATGCCAGCCCACCGCGCTCACGATCAGCGCGAACGTGAACGTGAACCTGACCAGTACCCTCGGGGTCACGGCCGCGACCGTCTCGGCCACTTTGCAGTTCACCGCCGCGTGTACGAACGGAGTCGCCGTTAACCAGTTCTCTTTCAGCCCGGGCACCGTCGCGGCAGGCCAAACGTCGACGCTGACCCTGGTCCTGCAGAACTGCGGCAGCCAGATCGTGCAAGGGTCGAGCGAATGGTCCCCCACGTTCACCTGGGCGGGCACGGGCTCGCCGCCAGGCTGCCCGGTGATGGATCCAGTCGCCTTCAACTACTCGATGGCGCCAGGGGCCACCTCCACCGCAACCCTTGGGCTGGGCGGCGCGCTCGGGAGCTGCCTGGCTACCGGCATCCAGGTGACCTTGGACGTGACCGTGAACGGTGTCACAGGGACGGCAGCGACGGCCACTGCCAACCTCGTGATCACCCAGCCGGTCGCCGCCGGCTGTCAGGTCACCTACACCCCCAACAACTGGCAGGGGGGGTTCACGGCCAATGTCACGATCACCAATAACGGTTCGTCGGCGATGACCAGTTGGACGTTGACCTTCGCCTTCCCCGGTGACCAGAAGATCACCAACGCGTGGAACGCAGCCGTCACGCAATCCGGCACCAGCGTCACGGCCACGAACCTGAACTACAACGGCGCCATCTCGCCCGGCGGCAGTCAGTCGTTCGGCTTCCAGGGCACCTGGAGCACCAGCGACACCTCGCCCACCGGCTTCAGCGTCAACGGCGTGGCCTGCACTTGATCAGCTTGCCCGGCTTATCGCTGGGCCAGGCCAGCCTGGCCCAGCGATAAGCAGGCCGACCGTGACTGCCGGGATGATGCCTACTTCCATGCCAGGCCCCTGGGATCGCGCCGGAATCGCGGCGGTCTCCGATGTGCGTGCCTCCGCTTGGCCCGGTTGAGCTGGCATGTGCACGAGCTTGTGCCTGCGCCAGTTCGCCGCTGAGACGGCGGTACGCCGGTGACTCCCGGCCTGGCACCTGCCGTCCTCCTCGTTTCGGCTGTGCTGCACGCCGTGTGCCGTGCCAAAACTCGTTCATGGGCGCTGACCTGGCGTTTCACGCCCGCTAAGCTGCTCTGCGGTATTCGCTGACCAGGCCGCTGAGGACCTGCCGACCCCAGCACCAGCATCCTCGACTACCCCGCCAGCGAGAACATCGCCAACCTCGCCCTCGTCAACACCGCAACCGGCGACGCCTTCACCATCAACAACCGGTCCGGCGGAACCGTCAACTTCATCATCGACACACGGATACTTCCAGTGGCGCCGCCGTCCTCACCGACAGTGAGCTTGCGAACATCGGCCATTGCGTGGGGTCCGAGAGAAAACGTACGCCGCACCCTGTTGTGGGGCTCGGAAAAACGATTCGACCGGTGGCCTGGCGTTTTCCGGAGAAGCACCGGGTAGCAAGGTGGCGCTGTAGTACTCGCGGATGAGTCCTTCTAGGACCTGTTTCCGGCGGACCCGGTGCTCGGCGAGGTTGACCGGTTCAGGCGGGCGGCTACTAGCTTGGCTAGGGTGAGCTGGCCGAGGGAGCAGTGCGGTCGGGCGACCGCGTGCACCGGCCGGGTCCCCGCCAGCGACCTGCGGCTCGCCGGGCTGGCTACAGCTCTCGCCGCTCCTTCAGCGTCATCACCGTGCGCCGGCACCGGGGACCTGTCCGGGACGGCCGCCTACGCCTGGCGGTGGGCGGTGACGATCCAGTAGGCGATCGCGGCGGGCGGGAACGCGACCGGCAGGCGCTCGACCAGGCCGTCTGCCACATCGAGCACCTGCGCCTGGGCATCGCCGACACCTTTCTGCCACTGGGCGAACAGGGCCGGGTCGGTGGCGCAGGCGAAGACCTGGGCGGCCGAGCGGTCGATTTCGGCGGTGGTGACGATGGGCGGCATGTCAGCGGCCCTCCTTCAGCAGTGCGGCGTAGCGGTCCAGGTACAGCGGCCAGCCCTGTGGCCCGTCGATGCCTTCGGTGACGGCTTCCCACCCGGGGCCGTGCCTGTCGATGTGCCGGTGTTCCAGTTCCACCCGGGTGCGGTTCGGTGTCTCGGCGTAGAACCGGACCTCGACCTCGCTGGTCTGGGCGTGGTCAGTCTCGATGGCCCACCGGGGGCTGATGTCCCAGCTGAACACCACCCTGTCCGGCGGGTCGAAGGCCAGGATCCGCGCCCAGCGGCACTCGCTGCCGTCTGTTGCCCGGTCCACGATGCCGCCACCGACCCGGGGCTCGAACACCGTCTCGGCGATCGGCGCACCGAGCAGGTTGTGCTCCGGCGGCTTGAAGTCCCCGAACCGGTCGGTGAACACCGTGAAGGCACGCTCGATCGGCGCATCCACCACGATCTGCTTGCGGACTGTCGCCGCCTCCGTCTGGGCCATCAATCCTCCTCAGTCGGCGCTTGGACGGCATCGGCGTACCCAGCCAGCGCCCGCTGCCAGTAGGTGTCGAGCTGATCCCGCAACGCGGCCAGCGCGACCGGGTTGAGCCGGTAGATCCGGCGCGTCCCCGCCGCAACGTCCTCCACCAGGCCGGCGTCCTTCAAGATCTTCAGGTGCTGGGACACCGCCGACCGGCTCACCGGCAGCCCGGCCGCCAGCTTCCCGACCGCCAGCGGACCGTCGGCCAGCCGCGCGACGATGGTCAGGCGCGTGCCGTCGGCCAGCGCGCCCCACCGGCCAGCATCTCGGTTAGCATCCACTAACCGTTAGAATCCACTAACCGAACCGCCTTGTCAAGACACACCTGTTCATCCGCTACCCCAACAGGTACAAGGCCGACTCCGCCCGTTCCGCATCGATCCACCGTGACGCCGAAGGCGCGATCAGGGTCAGCTCAGCGTCCTTCGATGCTGACGACCGCGCCAGCAGCGCCATCCACCCGGCTAGCCCGACGAACATCAGAGACAGCATCCGTACCGTCACAAGCCAGTGATCCTGCCCGCCCACCGGCCATCATGGCTGGCGTACTCGCAGGTCAGCTATCTATGCCCGGTAATGGAACCTCACAGGCTGGCGGGGTGCCATGGCCTGGGCGGACGATGCCGGTCTCGTAGGCGTAGACGGCGATTTGCACGCGGTCGCGCAGGCCGAGCCTGGCCAGGATACGGGTGATGTGGCTCTTGACGGTTGCCTCGCTGAGGTACAACCTCGACGCGATCTCAGCGTTCGAAAGCCCGGCCGCGATAAGCCGCACTACCTCGCGTTCCCGCTCGCTCAGGCCCCCCGCGGCGCTGCCGGTGGCGGTACCCGGGGCCGGGCCGCGGCAGAAGTCCTCGATCAGGCGGCGGGTGATGGCCGGGGCAAGCAGTGTCTCGCCGGCGCAGACCGCGCGGATGGCGCCGGTCAGCTGCTCGCGGGTGGCGTCCTTGAGCAGGAAGCCGCTGGCTCCGGCTTTCATGGCGTGGTAGACGTACTCGTCGAGGTTGAAGGTGGTCAGCATGAGGATCTTGGCCCTGCTGCCGCTCTGGGCGAGCTGGGCGGTTGCCTGGATCCCGTCGAGTCCGGGCATGCGGACGTCCATCAAGATGACGTCCGGGTCCAGGCGGCCAGCCTGGGCCAGGGCCTGGCTGCCGTCGCCGACCTCGCCGGCGACGCGGAGATCTGGCTCGGCTTCCAGCAGCATCCGCAGTCCCTTGCGGATCAGGTCCTGGTCGTCGGCGATTAGGACGCTAATCATGACGGGTCGCCGGCCGGCAGCCGGGCACAGACGGCGAACCCGCCGCCGGGACGCGGTCCCACTCGCAGCTCGCCGCCGAACACACCGACCCGTTCGCGCATGCCCGCCAGTCCCTGGCCGCCGTTCAGGGCCGGGGGCGCTAGGCTCCCTGGGCCATCGTCGGTGACCTCGATCGTCACGGCGCTGTCCGCGCAGCCGACCATCACCTCGGCGCGGGCCGGGCCCGCGTGCTTGAGCACGTTGGTCAGCGCCTCCTGGACGATGCGGTAGGCGGACACGTTCACAGCCGGTGGCAGCGCCGCGTGGTCACCGTCGATGGACAGGCTGACCTCCAGGCCCGCGGCGCGGAGGCTGCCGGCCAGCGCCGGCAGCTCGCCGATGCCCGGCTGCGGCGCGCGGCCTGTCACCTCATCCGGGTCGCGGAGCACGCCGAACAGGCGGCGGGTTTCGGTCAGGGCCTGCCGTCCGCTCTGCTCGATTTCCGCCAGGGTCGCTGGGTCCGCGCCGCCCGCGGCCCGCGCACCGGCGGCGTGCAGCACGACCACGCTGAGGTGGTGGGCGATGATGTCGTGCAGTTCCCTGGCGATCCGGGCCCGCTCGGCCGCCGTGGCCTGCTCGACTTGGCGCTGCAGCGCCGTGCTCCGCGCGGCAAGCGCGGCGGCCTGCCTGCGGGAGCGGACGAAAACACCAGCCAGCCAGAACGCTGTGAGCTGAAGCACAGACAGTGCCACGCCTGGCTCGCCGCTGTCCGATAGGAAGGCCAGACCAAGCCCGCCGTTATGCCAGAGCCCGGTCACAATCAGGGCGGCGGCGAGCAGGCCAGCCACCGCGCGGCGCAGGCTGGCGTGCGCGCCCAGCGAGTAAGCGCCGACGAACAGCGCGAATATGAAGGGTTCGGGTGTTTCCGGGGCCCGGCCATACCGGAGGACGTGCTGCGGGTCGAGGGTGAACGGGGACTGCAGCGCTATGGCCGCCCAGATCGCTGCCCACATCAGCAGCGGCGCGCGGCGGCGGAGCAGCAGTGGCGCGCCGATGAGCAGGGGCAGCAGCGCCCGCAGCCACGAAGGCCCCGCGATCGAGGTGCCGATCAGGTCGTCCGGCCCCCATGCGGCGACGGCGGTCAGCCCGGCCGCGATGATCCCAAGCCCGGCATCCACGATCATGCCCGGGTCACCGACCGCGAAGCGCCGAACTGCTTGCATGCCTCGACGGTAGCGCCTGGCCCGCCCACGTGCATCAGACGTGAGTCGACCTCGATTCAGACTTGCGATTGAACCGGTCGGTACCCAGGACCGCAGACAACCGGCCGGGGCCCAAGGACAGTGGGGCACACACCGGATTCTGCATAGAAGGAGATCGATGAACATCGTGGAGGCCAGCGGTCTGGGCAAGCGCTACGGCCGTACCTGGGCGCTGCGCGAGTGCACGCTGAAGATCCCCGCCGGCCGCGTGGCCGCGCTGGTCGGCCCGAACGGGGCAGGCAAGAGCACGCTACTGAACCTGGCCGTTGGCCTGTCCGCGCCGTCGGCAGGCGAAGTCACCGTACTGGGCGGCCGCCCGGCCGGGTCAATGGCCGCGCTGGACGGGATCGCGTTCGTGGCGCAGGACACACCGCTGTACAAGACCCTGTCAGTCGCGGACATGATCTACATCACCCGGAGCCTCAACCGGCGCTTTGACCAGCCTTTTGCTCGCGCCCGGCTGGACGAGCTCGGCATCCCGCTCAAGCGCAGGGCCGGGAAGCTGTCCGGCGGGCAGCAGGCACAGCTCGCGCTGACCCTGGCCCTGGCCCGCCGGCCGCGGCTGCTGGTGCTGGACGAGCCGGTGGCGATGCTCGACCCGGTCGCCCGGCACGACTTCATGGCCACGGTCCTGGCGGCGGCATCCGCCGACGGGATGTCGGTGCTGCTGTCCTCGCACGTGCTCATCGAGCTCGAGCGGGTGGCCAACTACCTCATCCTGCTGTCCCAGGGCCAGGTGCGGCTCGCCGGGGCGGTCAATGACCTGCTCGCCACCCACGGCCAGGCCAGCCTGGAGGAACTCGCCATGGCCTACCTGCGCGAGAACTCAGAGTCGGAGGTGACGCGATGACCGCGCTGAGCATGACCGCCCGTCGGGGCGAGGACGACGCCAGGCTGCGTCCGGTGCCGTGGCGGCGGATGGCCGGGGTCACCTGGCGGCAGCACCGGGTCGCGCTGATCGGCGTGGCCGTGCTGCTGGGCGCGCTGGCGGTGTACCTGTGGATCGCCGGGGCATCGCTGCACCACGCCTACGACGCCGCAGTCGCCTGCCACCCGGAAAGCTCGGCTGCCTGTCAAGGCCTGGACAACACGGTGTCTGGCATGGACAACTTCCTGTCGAATGGCTACATCCTGCAGGTGCTGCCCGTGTTGATCGGGGCGTTCGTCGGGGCGCCGGTGCTGGCCCGGGAGATGGAGACCGGCACCTTCCGGTACGCCTGGACCCAGGGCTTCGGCCGGTGGCGGTGGGCGGTCGCCAAGCTGGTGCTGCTCGCGGTCGTGGTGACCGTCGCCGCCGGCGCGTTCGGCGCTCTGCTGACCTGGTACTACCAGCCGTTCCTGAGCGACAACCAGTTCCTCGAGCTGCCCAAGACGACCCCGTTCGCCCCCGGCATGTTCGACCTGCGCGGGGTCGGGTTCCCTGCCTGGACGCTGGCCGCCTTCGCGATCGGCGCCCTGGCCGGGATGCTGATCCGCCGGGTCGTCCCCGCGATCGTAGCCACCCTGGTCGTCTACGTCGGACTCGCCTTCGCGGCCGCGGGGTTCCTGCGCGAGCACTACCTGGCGCCGCTGGTCGTCAGCAACTACTCCAACGTGCCAAGTAACGGGTGGACCGTCGGCCAGTGGTGGACCAAGGACGGCAGGGTCGCCTTCGGCGACTATCCCCCCGCGAGCATCCTCAACCAGTTCTGCCCGCCCACGTCGGCAGGGAAGGGCGGCGGGCCTTCGGAAGGATGGGGGCCGTGCCTCGTCCAGCACGGCTACGCGATGTGGACTAGCTACCAGCCGACCACCCGGTTCTGGCCATTCCAGTGGATCGAGGGCGGCTGGCTGCTCGCGTTGTCGCTGCTGCTCATCGCCGCAGCCATCTGGCTGGTTCACCGCCGCGCCGCCTGACGCATCCCGCCCCGCGAACCGCCACGGAATGACACCAACGGCATTTCTTCCCTCTGGGCGCAGGCGCGGGGAAACCACGGTGCTCGCCTGCTGACCCTTCACTATGCCCGGGGCCTGCCGGATGGCAGGCCCGGGGCCGGAAGTCGGGCATGCCCAGGTGGGTGAGCTGGTGCCGGGCGGCGAGTTGGTCCATGGCCGCCAGCTTCTGCCCGGCGGCGGCGATGCTGACTTCCAGCCGGGCGTTCTCCGCCCCAGCCTTGCTCGCGGGCCTCGGCGAGGCGGGCGCGCAGGTTGGCCATGATGTCTTGCAGGCGTTGCCGCTGGCGGGATCTGGGGCGCAGGGCCGGGCGGCGGATGCAGACTTAACCGAAATGATCTTGAACTGGGATCCAAGCCCTTCACGACGCTGGGCGTGACTCATGGTCACGGAACAGTCTTTGCAGTACGTGACAGCCGGGCGTGTCGCCGGGCTGGAGGCGTCACCCAAGCGGTTGGCGGCAGGTGAGCGCTTTCAGGGTGTTGCCGGAACCGGGTCCCCGTTCACTGCGCCCGCCGGGCGAGCAGCGCAAATGAGTTCGGCAGGCGCCCGCTCCATGCAGCCGCGGAGACGCCGCCCGGACGCCAGAACGGCTCCGGATACTCGGCGAGGTGCAAGATCTCCATGCCGGCCGCCGCTACGGCGGTGACGACCTGGCCGAGGGTCCACTGCCATTCCACCGCCCCGCGGGCCGGGAACGTGTCGTTGACATGGCTGCGGGCGAAGTAACTGCGATCCTCCCGGATTCGCGGCTGGTCCTCATCCCATGTCCACAAAGGCACTGCTGGGTGCGCTTCGTAGATGAACAGGTGGCCGGAGGGCCTCAGCAGGCGCGCAGCGTCACGGGCCCACCAGGTCAGGTCGGGCATCCAGATCAGGGCGCCTTCCCCGGTGTAGACCAGGTCGGCGCTCGCGTCGGCCAGCGGAGCTCCGGGAACCACGGCGGCGACGTAGCGGCAGGCGGCGCCGAGTTCGTCTGCGCGGCGCTGCGCGGCGCGGACGGCCACCTGGCTGTAGTCGACTCCGAGCACGGACCGCGCCCCCGCCTGCACGAGGGCGACATCATCCAGGCCGTGACCGCTCTGCAGGTGCACGACCTCGGGCGAGCAGCGCAATACCTCCCGCAGGAGATCACGCTCCATGCCGGTGAGGGAGGAGCCCGAGGCCGCCTGCGCCAGGAGATCGCCGTACTCCTGAACGTGCTTCTGAGATGCCGCCTCCCAGGCCATCCTGTTCGCCTGCGTCGTGGAATCCACAACGCGATGCTGATGCCGGCGCCGCCACCCGTCAAGCGATTATGACCGCTCTGACCAGCTAGCACGCAACGGACCCGCCCTGTTCCGGTTCGAACTCATTTCGGCGATTGAGTGCGTCCCTGCTCTCTTAATGACCTGCGTGCGGGCCTGGGAATGTCATGGACCTGGACTGCCCCGCCCGGCGGAGGGACGGACGTCCGGCATGCCGATGTGAATGCTCGTGCTCGCGGACCTGGCAGTGAGGTCACGCTCAGGTCGTAGAGCCAGAGTCGGTCAACGACCTGCGCGTCGGCGACGATGGCGGGATAGGCCTTGATCAGCGATCGGAGCACGTCGCCATCGGAGGCGAGAAGCGGCTGGAGCTCAAGATCGGGTGGTCCGAGCCGTGCCCACTCGAAGTCGAGGAGCGCACGTCCCGGGCGCTGTTCCAGATGACGTTTTCCGGTGGGCGTCGCCGTGGACGACTGTGCCTGAGGTCGGGACCATGAAGGGATCGAGATGTCGGAGCCGCTCGAGCTGCTGGTCGACGTTCTCGAGGTGCGTTGCCGGCTCGACCAGTCGCAGCGCACGGTCGACGGGGAGCGGGTTGAGGTCTGCCCCGATGACGTCGTCGTAGTCGGGTTGGGCCGGGCGAGCAACGAGCGCGGCCCGCACCTCCGGCGATGGCTCCCAGGCGTGCAGCGCGTGGAGCGCGTGCCCGAGCTGTTCGGCCGCGGTGCGTTGCTGGATCCGGTCGAGGTCGGCCCAGCATTGGGACGGCATCGTGCCGGGGAGCCAGTGTGTGAGCGTCCAGCTCAGGTTGTCAATGACGCCGGAGTCGGCGAGTCTGACGCGCAACACCTCGTTCGGCAGCTGCTCGAGGATGAGCGCCTCGCGTTGGAGACACGCGCGGTCGGTGTCCAATGGCAGATCCGCACGACGAGCTCGCCGATCTCCCACACCTCGTTCGAGTCGTTCGGCAGCGGGATCGGAGCGTCGATCGTCAGCTTGGCTGCCTCGGCCACGAGCCGAAGTCGTGCTCCGGAGTCCACGAGTCATGATCTCAGACCGACCCGTCGACCTGCCGATGAAAAAGGGCGAACGCGCGCTCACGATCAGCGGAGCTCAACGCGTGGGCACGGCGGCGAACGGCGCGTAGCGAGCGGCATCCGAGACGTCGGAGTTGGTTCGATAACGTTCTGCGTGGTAGAGGATTCGCGGGCGTCCTCCGGATCATCGTCGACGTGGCCAGTCGGCACACCGGATCGCGCGGCAGGCGACACGATGTAAGTAGCCGGAGGTTCTGTGAGATTACTGGCCAGCCACCAGGGAAGCCTTTGGCCCGTCGGGTGAGCGTAGGCGCTGCTCGACCACCATGCGCGCGTACTCTTCGGATTCTCCGTCGGGTACCCAAGCGAAGCCGTCCGCGGTTACGGTAGCAACGACAGGGAAGATCTGCCTGGCGAGGTCTGGGCCACCGGTAGCCGAATCATCGTCCGCGGCGTCATACAGTGCCTGCACGCAGGCCAGCACCGCATCATGGGAGGTCATTCCCTCGGTATAGAGCTTTTTTAGGGAGCTTCTCGCAAATATTGATCCCGACCCGATGGCAAAGAATTGACGTTCCTCGGTAGGGCCCCCGGCAGTGTCGTAGCTGAATATCCGCGCCATCTGGGTATCTTCGTCATACCCGACGAACAAAGGCACTGCCACCAGGCCTTGCATTGCGGCACCGAGATTCCCCCGGATCATCGTGCCCAGCCTGTTGGCCTTGCCTACGAGGGACATCGACCGACCCTCCATCTTCTCGTAATGTTCGAGCTCTACCTGGAACAAGCGTATGATTTCCACAGCAATATTCCACACTCCCGCCATCCCAGCGGCTGAGTATTCATCGGTGCGGAAGACCTTCCGGACATCGCGCTTAGAGATCATGTTGCCCATTGTCGCGCGTCGGTCTCCTGCCATGACCACACCCTCGGCGAATGTGGCAGCCACAATAGTGGTGCCGTGCTCCAGTTCAAGTTCTGTCCCACCACGGGCGTCGAGATCTTTTCGCATGGGGCTATACGGCAGCAGTTCCGGGGCATATGACATGAGGAACTGGACGAATGAGGATGTCTTCGGTACCGTAAATGCCGCCGAAAGGCGCCCATCGGGGTCGAAGTGATGGTCCACGCTTGCTCCCTATCAGGACGATGATCTCTGATAGACATTACTCAGTCTAGCGGGGAGCCTCGACTGTCTCGTCGGGGTTCCCCTCAAACCGTGGAGCATCCGGTTGTGGTGATCACGGCCAGCACGGGCTGTCCTTGATGCGCCCGCGGCTGGCCGGGGCAGGCTTGGACCTGCCCGCTTTCCTGGTCGGAGGGGCCGCAGGGGTCCCCGGGGGCAAGGCGGCCCGCAGGGCCGTCGCCCTTACTCGAGCCGGGCCAGTTCACCTTGGATCCGCCTATGGCCACAGGCGCCCATTCGGACGATCAGCGTCTTGACCGGAACGCCCGTGGACGCTCGCCCTGGCCGACGCTGGTCGGTAAAGGTCCACTTGCGTGCGACCAGGCGACGGTGCCATCGCAGGATCGTGGCTGGCGTGACCGGGAAGATCTCCGGCCACTGGCGGCGGTTCAGCAGCCGGGACAACGCCGTGAGCCAAAGTCGGTCGGCATGATCCCACCGCAGGCGACCGCTGAGCTGACAGCGCAGCACCTGGTTTTCCTGACGTAGTACGAGCAACTCCACGTCATTGGACAGGTCAGACCGAACCAGCACCGCCAGCAAGCCGAGCAAGCACCGCACCAACCGGTAGAGCAGCGACAGCAGCACCTTGAGATGGCCCCAGCCTCGGCAATGACCACGCAGCTGCATGCAGACTTCTGGCACGCCACAGGCGGACGCTGGTCAGGGTCCTGATGCTTTCTGCGGCGAGCACGTCGTTAAATGAGCTGGCGAACTGGGCTGGTCCGGCTCGAGGAGCCTGGAGATCTCCGGGGTTGGCTTGTTCAGGGGATGCGGATTACTTCGGAGCGGACGCCGGCGAGCTGGTCGAACTCTGCCTTGCCGTCAGTGGTGAGCAGGACGCGGTTCGTTGCCGCAGCAGTGGCGGCGATCATCAAGTCGTAGGCGGATCTCTTCTTGCCCGTTGACATTGCTTCCACTGCCAGCCGGGCGTGGACCCTCGCTACGGCAAAGGTGTAGTCCTCGATCGGGAGGCTGGCCAGCACTGCCTCGACATGGACGGACCGGGCCTGCTTGTGCGCGTCATCGGCCCGTTCGAGCCCGACGAGCAGTTCCATGGCGGTGACCGAGGCGATAGCGGCGTCGTCTGCGCCTAGGACCGCGTCGACATCGAGCTTGCCGCGCTCGATCGCGATCAAGGTGCCGCTGTCGAGGATTACTCGGCGGGCCATCCGCGTACCTCATCCGTGGACGCGGCCCGAAGACCGGCATGGGCTGCCTCAAGGTCGTCAGCGAACCCCTCATCGGCCGGGTTGTCTCGCAGCGCGGCCTTGAGTCGCTCGGCGGATGTGCGCCGTTCCGGGGCGAGCCGGCCGACAGGCACGCCGTCGCGGGTGATGACGATGGTCTCGCCGCGCTCGACCTGGTCGAGGATGTTCGCGAAGTTCCGTGCCGCTTGGGTGGCCGTTACCGCAATCATGAGTACATACTATCAGATCTAATCTGAGCATACGTATAACTCTTCGCTTAGGGCGTTACCGAACCGACTGTCGAACTCCACTGCTGCAAGGAGGGCCGACTCTTGCTAGCGTGCGCAGGCCATTTCTCCCCGCCGACGGCAGCTCGGCGCTGAATACCACGATCCGCGCCGCGGCGAGCGCAGGCCCTGGCGGTGGACCCCGGGCCGTCCCCTATCTTCTCGTTCCGGCACACTCGCCGTCGATACACGGACCGGTGGTCCAGCGCGCGGACCACCGTGGTGCCGATATCTCGGGTATGCCTGCAGGCCGGTGTCCTGGCCGAGTTTGTTTTAAATGTTGGGAACCGAAGTGGTCCCCTGGTGCGACAGGGAGTGCATGGAAGTGTGTAAGCGGCTGCCGGCATGAGCCCGGGGATAGGGGAACGCGATGACGCGGCTCTGTTGCGCGCCGTGGCTCGAGGTGATGAAGGGGCTCTGGCCGCGCTTTATGAGCGGCATGCGGGCTGGCTGACTGTGCGGATGACCCGGCGGTGTGCGATGCCGGATGTGGTGGACCAGGCGGTCCAGGACACGTTCCTCGCCTTGTGGCGGCGGCCGGGCGCCTACCGCGGGGGTGGTGATGTGGCCGCGTTCATCTGGGGCGTCGGTATCCGCCGCCTGATCGACGCGATCCGCCGGGAGAACGGCACCCGGTGGCGTCTGCCGTGGCCCCAAGCGGAGCCGGAGGTGGTGGTCTCGGCGGAGGACCAGGTGCTGGTCGGCATTGAGCACGGCCGACTGGGCCAGGCCCTGGCCGGCTTGTCGCCGGAGCTGCGCGGCGCCATCGAGGCCACCGTGCTGGATGGCCTGACCTGCGCGGAGGCGGCGGTCTTGCTCGGCGTGGCGGAGGGGACGGTCAAGTCTCGCTGTCATCGTGCCCGGGTGGCGCTGCGCGCCGCGCTCGCTGACCAGCACAACGGACCCAATACAACGGCAGCTCGCCGAGAAGCCTGGGGAACACAATGACGAGCTCATTTCCCGGCCCGGCCGGAGCTGACGGGCACGTGGGCAAAGATCTCCTGGCCGGTTATGCCGCCGGGACGGTCGGACCCGTCGTTGTCTGGTCAGTGGAGACCCATGTGACGGGATGCGCCCAATGCCGCTCGGCCATGTCGGAGCACGTCGACGGGGAGCGGCTGGCACGCAACCGGTCCGTGCTGCTAGCGCGCGCGGCGCTTCCCGAGGGCGGGCCTGTCCGGCGCCTGCTGTGTCGTTGCGGCGTCCCCGACCATCTGCTTAGCCTGCTCGCCGCGACGCCGTCGTTGCGCAGGTCCTGGCTCCTGTCCGTGCTCGGGGTGCTGACCGTGGTGGCCGGCGAAGCTGCGGCCGTCGCGCACGGGTGGATCGGGAACGGGGGGCACGCGAGCCCGGCTAGGTATCTGGGTCCGCACGCGGGCCCGGCTGGGTATCTGCACCCGGAGGCCCTGGTGCCGTTCCTGGTGGTGGCACCGCTGCTGGTGCTGGCGGGCGTGGCGGCGGCGTTCGTGCCGATGTTCGACCCTGCCTCCCGTCTGGCGGTCGCGGCCCCCTTCCATGGCTTCACCTTGCTGCTGGTCCGTTCGGTCTCCGCGCTGGCCGCCGCGCTGGTCCCGGTGGTCGCTGCCGCGTTCGTCGTGCCCTGGCCGGGATGGCTGCCCGTTGCGCTGCTGCTGCCGTCCCTGGCGTTGTGCGCGTTCGCGCTCGCGACCGCGACCGTCCTGGGACCCCGCGCCGCCGCCATCGCGGCCGGGGCCTTGTGGGCGCTGCCAGCGCTGCTGCTGGCGGAAGCTGACGTTCCGCTGGTGATCGTGCAGCGGGACGCTCAGTTCTCGTGTGCCGCCGTGCTTTGTGTCTGTGCGGTGCTGCTGTTCCTGCGCCGTGACCGCTTCGATTGGGGATGGATGAGATGACGCTGAACGTGTGCAGCGCTGCTGTCCGCGCCGATGGCCTGTCCCGGCGATACGGCTCCACACTGGCCCTGGACGAGGTCGATCTGACCCTGGAGCGGGGGATCACTGGCCTGCTCGGACCGAACGGCGCGGGAAAGACCACGCTGCTGTCGATCCTGGCCACCGTCAGCGAACCGGATGCGGGGCGGGTGTCGGCATTCGGCCTGGACCCCCGGGATGGTGCGGAGCGGGTGGAGATCCGCCGCCGGCTCGGCTATCTCCCGCAGGAACTGGGGTATTACCGGCACTTCACGGTCGCCGGGTTCCTGGACTACGTGGCGATCCTGAAGGAGATCACCGACCGTCGCCGCCGCGCTGAGGAGGTGGCCCGGGTACTGGCCGCGGTAGGCCTGGAACGACGCGCCCGCACGCGGATACGCGCCCTATCCGGCGGGCTGCGGCAGCGTCTGGGCATCGCCCAAGCCCTGCTCGGCCAGCCGGACCTGCTGATCCTCGATGAGCCGACCGCCGGGCTGGATCCCGAGCAGCGGTTGCGGTTCCGCGAGTTGCTGTCGGGCCTGCCCGGTGACCCGGTGATCGTGCTGTCCACCCACCAGGCCGACGACATCGCAGCGATCTGCCCCAAGGTCGTCGTGCTGCTGCAGGGGCGGGTGCGTTTCGCTGGCACGCCGGCCGAGCTGGCTGCTACCGCCACCGCACGGGTATGGGCAGGCGACCAGCGCAACGCAGGCGCTCATCTGTCCTGGCGCGGAGGTGACAACCGGTGGCGGCATATCGGCGACCAACCGCCGCCCGGCGCCGAGCCGGTCACGCCGACGGTCGAGGATGGCTACCTGCTGCTGTCCCAAGCGGCCAGTGAGCAATGACCTCCCGGGAAGGCGGACCGGCGATTTCTGACGCCGACTCCGCTGTGGCCAGCCACGACCCGGCAGGCCTGCCCGCACCTTCCCGCGCGCCACGGATGCGGACGGTGCTGGCCCTGGCCAAAGTGGAAGCGTCGTTTCTGGTCCGGAGCCTGCTGGTGGTGGCTGGGCTGCTGGCCGGCGGCGCCGTCGTCTGGGTGACGATCGGGAGCAAGGAACCGTTGTGGTGGAACGTCGGCTGGAGGATCGGCGCAGGGCAGCTCGTCATCGGCATGGCCGTGCTGGCCGCCGCTCAGCTGGCCGTCGGGCGAGCGCGGCGCAACGGAATGACCGACCTGTACGCTAGCTTCCCTGCCACAGCCGGTACCCGCACACTCGCCCACCTGGTCGGCCTGGCTGGAGCTGCCCCCGCGAGCCTGCTGCTGATCGCCGCGGCCGACGCCGTGGTGCAACTGCGAGGCGCCATCGGCGCCCCGAGCATTGCGGTGCTGGTAGGAGGGCTGCTGCTGGTGATCGCCGCCGGAGCGGCCGGGACCGCAATCGGCACGCGATTCCCGCACCCGATGGCCGGAGTGCTCGGCGCCCTGGTGTTGTTCCTTAGCTCCGGGCAGTCCCACCTGCCTGGGGCAGCGGAGCTGTGGCTGTACCCGTGGGAGAGTTTCTCAGATCAGCTGGGCGGTCTGCCCGGCCCGCTGGCCGGGTATCCGCCCGCTGCCCCGCACGCGGTGGAACTGGCCGGCCTTGCCGCCCTCGCCGGGGTCGTGGCGCTTGCGGTGACCGTCACCAGCACGCGGGCACGGGGAGGGCTGGCAGCGGCCGGCATCGTCGCCATAGCGGTGATCTGCCTCGCGGGTGCCGTGCAAGTGCGGCCCATCCCAACCGGCGACCTGAACCAGCTCGTAAACGAGGTCGCCGACCCGGGCTCGGCGCAGCGCTGCACGACCGCCAGCCAGGTCCGGTACTGCCTTTACCCCCGGTTCGGCTCCCTGCTGCCGTCGCTCGAGGCGCCGGTCAGCGAGGTGCTCGCGCTGCTGCCCGCCCGGCCCGCTCAGCCGCTGACAGTGCGACAGGTCGTGTACCTGTCCCTGCCCGATTCGACCCTCACTCATGGCCACCTGAACCGGGACGTGTCCCGGTGGACCGCGCGGGTGCAGCAGGCGCCGGGCAACGCCACTGTGACCCCGGCAACCGCGATCTACCTGCCGGTCGGGAACTGGCCCGCCGCTGGCGGTCAGCTCGCCGACGCGCATTTCGACTTGGCCCTGGCCACCGCCGAATGGGCGGTTCGTCTCCCCGGACCCAGCGGCAGCCTCAGCGGCGGCGGGGGGATGCCATGCGTGCCCCTCAACCAGGCGCGGGAGCCGGTCGCGATCTGGCTGGCCATCCTGGCCACCCACCCTCCGGCTGGCGAGCTTCAAGACGGTCTCGGGGTCGGCACGACCATCCCGGCGGCGGTCGTCCGCAACACCGCCATCCGGGGATGGGATTATCCCGGCGTCGGTGGCGGCTACGTCACGCCGCCCGGCGGCGGTCCGCAAACCACCGCCGCCGGATACCTGCTGGCTAGCGCCATGACAAGACTGCCGCAGCAGAAGGTCAGCCACATCCTGGCGGACGACTGGGGCAAATGGCTGAACTGGCACACCACCGACGCCCAGCTGGCCGCCGCGCTCGGCATACCGATGCCCAGCGTCTCTACGTTGCCCGCGCCGGCCAACGGGCCAGAAGCCGCGCTGTGCACAACCTGACAACGGCTCCCGCGAGCACGGGACCTCATCTATCGGTACTACACGGCCTCATCCGGAGCTACCAGTGGCATCACAGCCCCCGAACATCCTGAACGCTGCCGAGGACGCGCCATCCGCGCCTGAGCAGCCAGTCCGGCCCACACCGCGGTCCCGCCTGTCCTGGCTGCGTGCGCTGCCCCGGCTCGCACGGCCCATCACCCAGACGATGCCCTGGGCCACGTTGCTGGCCGGCTGCCTGGCCGGCACTATCATCCTCGCCGTCATGGCCCACTTCGCCGGCGCGTCACAGCCGCCAGGCCCGGGCACCATTCGCCTCGCCTTCCTACCCGCCGTCGCAGCGCTGGCATTCGCCCCGAGGGCCCCGTTCCGGCCACTGACCCAGGCCACCCCCGTCCCGGCCTGGGTGGCCCCGGTCGGCCACATCCTGTTGGCCGCCGCCATGCTGACGGTGACCTGCTGGGCGCAACTGCGCATCGTCGCGCACACCATCCCGCCTGGCGCCATCGTCCACATGCCCGCCATCTACCCGCTGATTGCCCAGCTCGCCGGGTGGTGCGCGGTCACCGTGGCGGCTGCGGCCTGCGTTGACCGGTCCCGCTACGCCGACCTCGGCGGTGCCATCGCGGCGCCCGTCAGCTTCGCAGGCACCGCGATCGTGTGGTATCTGCCCATCACCAGCAGGTTCCTGGCTGAACCGGCCGCCACCGCCCACAGCGTGACCATTACCTGGTATGCGATCGCAGCAGGGGCGCTGGCCCTGACCTGCGTGGCAATGCGGGACCAGTGGCACCGCTACGCGCGCAACCTCGGCCGGCGCGGCTCGGCGCCAACGGCCCTTCGAGCTTAGGACGGCTAAACATGCCACCTCCCACCAGCGCGGCGCCTCGCCCGGGCCGCATGCTGATCAGCCTGGCCGCGCTGATCCTGATCATGCTGCTTGGCATCGTCGCCGGATCCTTGTTCACGCCTGCCAGGTGGCACAAGCGATTCACGGTCGGGCCTGGACCTTTCCAGCAGAACCACGGTGACCCTCTCGGCAGAGCAGCCGAGTTCGATGTCGAACGCTGACTACAACCCGGCGTACAACACGGCTGTCACGATCATGAACGACCGGGTCGACGGCGCTGGCTCACCGGTGCCAGTGTGATGCCGCAGGGCGGCGACCTGATCGTCGTGACCGTGCCCGGCAAGGACTATTGTTCCGCGCCTGAAATCCTGAGGGTTTTGTGCCGATCGTGTTGTCTGAGGATGAGCGGGCTGAGCTGGTGCGCCGGGCAAAGGGGGCCGGCGCGCTGGCGGGCCGACCGGGCCCCGCAGGGCCGGGCGTTGCTAGAAGTCATGGCGGACCGGCGGCGACGGGGGGCGGCGATCCGGCGGAGCATAACTCCGGCCCCGATGACCGTGCGGTGGCGGTAGGCAGCTGAAGCGGTTACGGCTCCGGCAGGCGACGACGAGCTTCCGATCAGGTCATGACCGCTGGACAATCACCTCCGTGATCTCTGGACGCACCGGCTGCCCTACTAGCGGCGCACCCGGGCGCTCACGTTTCGATGGGGTTGGTTTCACCACAGCGGTCCGCTCCGGGCGCGCTGCGGCACGTTTGGTGAAACTCAACCTTAAAAGGGTAGGCAATAACGGTCCACCGCCGCAGTCCGCTATTAACTGTTACAATAGTACCGATCAACTCTCCATACCCCGCGTTCAACCGGTCAATGGCGTCAGTTGCACATGGCCGCGCACGCCAGAGTGGCGGCGGCTTCCATGGGCTGTGCTTCCGGTAGATGTCAAGTTCAGCTCCTCGCGCTGCCCGTATAATGGGCACACGAGTTAGCGTGAAGTGCGCGCGTGGCGGTGAGCGTCGAGGCAGCAGTGCGCGAGATTGAGGTCAAGTATCGGGTCGAAAACCTGGAAGCGCTGCTGACCGTGCTGAAATCGCGAGGGATCGAGCTGAGCGAACCAGTCATCCAGGATGATCAGGCGTACGCGCCGATCGGGTGGCACGTCGACGACAGCTCGCTGGGGGTCTCATTCCTTAGCCTGCCACAGTCGATGGGCGTCATTACTTCACGCTCAAGCAACCCGCGGAAAACGCCCAGGCCTGCCTGGAGTACGAGACTCGGGTCGCTGATCGCGAGGCGATGCACCATGCGATCATTCACATGGGCTATCGCCGGGCTGTACGGATCGTGAAAACCCGCCGCGTAGCCACCCTGGACCACGACTTGCTGTGCGTTGATGAGATTGATGGTGTCGGCACATTTCTCGAACTCGAGCGCATGGCCCATGATCACGGACCGACCAGACCTACGGCTCGATAGTCCAAGCCGCCCAGGAATAAAGGTCACCGACGGCAACATACCATCCTGGCCGGCGGCGAGCCAGCGCGTTCATAGGTTCAGTTAGCTGCTCAATTGACCCTAGACGGCTCGCTTGTTAGCCTAACCGCAGAGAATTAGGAGTGGCAGAAACTTGTCGATGCCTTAGAGAGGGCACGGTGAGTTATGGAATTCGGGCTGCTCGGCCCCGTGGAAGTTGTGATCAACGATAAACCAGTTGCCATTGCCGCGCGACAACAGATCGTGCTAGCACCGTTGCGGGACAATAAACCGCATGGCACCTTGGCCTTACGATTTGCGACGCGTTCGCATGACGGATCGCGAGGTGGCACGAGCATCAGACGGCCACGTCACAGTGCCGACTGAGCTTGCGGCGCTTGCCGCGGGCGTAACCATGGCGACCATCAGGAAGTGGGCGAGCCGCGGCAAGCTCACCCGTTACGGCACCCCAGGGCGCGCGGAATATGACCTCGACGAGGTCCGCGAGCTAATCGCGGGGTTGGGCACGGACGACGGGCGAATCCCCCCGGCTGAGTAGCGCGGCATTAATCTCAACCAGGCTTGCGTTTTAACCTTTAGCGATCTTGTCAGCCGGCCTTCTTGATCACGTCGTAGCGCGGAGCTGGGGTGCTGGTGCGGCCTTTTGGGCGTCCCGGGCCTGCCCGGGAGGGTTTAGCGCGCTGGCCGGTGTTCCGGTCAGCGGAAGCAGGCGGTCAAAATCTCGGCGGCCCGTCCGGGGATGAGGCCGGCCTGGTCTTCGAGGGCGTTCCCATTTACGGGGTGGTCGGCGGCGAGTGTTACGCGGCGCTCAGGATTCCGATGGGACGGGGTTTTGGCTCTGACACAAATCTCGTGATGGTAACGACGGCAGAGCAGCTATTTGGCCGACCGATTTGCTGGCTATGTCCGGATATACCTCCTTGTCGGCAGCTACCGTGCCCGGATGAATGGCCCGTTCAGCTGCCAATAGCAAGCTGAACGGGACATTCATCTGCTGGGGCCAACGCCAGCGAGGGCGCTTGCCCGTGCTGGGAGTTGCTAGTACGTGACCTTTACTTCATCGTCACGAGATGTGAGACAGAGCCGGGGTTTTAGCGCCGATTTTCACTAAACGAATCGGCCCCCAAAGTCCGGAGCGAGTCCGGGTCAGGCGTACTCGTAGCGGAGGGTGCGGCCTTGCCACCAGGGGACGGTGATCGTTTCGGGGAGGCTGGCCTGGCGGAGGACGGGTGAGAAGGTGCGCCGGTTCAGCGTGACGGTGATCTGGTCGCGTTGGGTGGTGATGGTGCCGCCGGTGGACAGGAACCGGCGCCGGAGGGTGTCGGGGGTGGCTGTGCTGTAGCCGGGCAGGCGGCGGCGCGGCGCGGCGCAGATGGTGTGGGCGAGTACCGACAGTACGACGTCGAGGTCGACGTTGAGCGGGACTGCGCCGGCGAGCGCGTCGAGGCTGAAGGACTGGATGGCTTCGGCGAGGCGCTGCTCGATGTTCATCCGCCGGGCGCCTGACTCGATGATCTTCCTAGCCGGGGCGGCGGCATCGTTGCGGCGGGGTCGTCGTGGACCTTGACGCGGCGGGTCCGCCCGCCGGCGCGGCCCAGGGTCATGGAGGTCCAGGCGCTGGCGGGCAGGGCAGGTAGCTGTGCGGTGATGCCGGGTGGCGGGCGCGCAGGGTGATGAACTTGATGACTTCCCGGTTCTGGGTGGCCTTGGACACGTCGGCGTTGGCGTAGAGCAGGGCGCGAGTGGCGGCGTCTTCGGCGAAGAAGGTGAGCCCGGACCGGGTGCGGGCGGTGGCGCTGAAGAAGGAGAACCCGGCCCGCGTCGCCAAAACCACCAAACGAGCCGGGACGCTCAACGACCCCAGAAAACAGAACAGGTTAAACGGCAAGCTGCCGGGAACCGTTTGTACGCCAGCCCGCGAGCGCGACCTGGGTGACCTGCCCTGGACGAGACCATAAGCCATTCCGCAATAGCCCCCAGGACACCTGGGATTGCCACGCTTTGACGGACAGGGCCGATGTGATTGCCAGGCCAGGCAATGCTGGAGCCGACCGAAGAGGGCTGAGCTGGGCGGGGTGGCGGTCGCCGACGTGACCAGGAACGGAATCCCCGTACGAGTCTGGTGCTGGCCCGCGGCACTCATCGTGGGCAGGCCGACGGCGGGGGTTGACTTACACCGCCGAAGCTGTCACGCTTGTGTGAACGGCATAACTGTGCCCAAATCGGTACGAGTGATCCGGCGCGTTCCGACTGGAATTTTCCGCGCAATCTGAACCGTCCCGAGTTCCGTGCATACTTCCTTACTTGGGAAGGATGGCACGTTCATGCCAATCAAGTACGACCAGGACGCCGAGGTCCAGGCGATCCGGCTGGGATGACCCCGGGAGACGCGGCACAAGCTGATCCGCCAGGCCGTCGTCGACGAGATCCGCGAACTCAAGCGCAACGTCAGCCAGGCTGATCTGCGCGTTCATTGACGCCCATCGCGACCGTTTCTGCGTCGCGCCGGGCTGCCGTGCCCTGTCCGCGCACGGCGTGCCGGTCGCCGCCGTGGTCGCAGTTGTGCTGAGTGCGGCGTGATTTGCCTGTGGGTATGAGCTGGTGTTTCGCATCCGGGCGGCCTGAGTGAGCGCGCACCTTATGGGTGCCGGGCTATCCACAGGACCCGTGCATTGTTTAACCGCGAAGAGCGCCCTGGTCCTGGAGATTACGGGTTTACCACACGCCTTAATCCCCGCAACTGGAGCGCTCTTCGCCATGCAGGCGATCCGGCAGGTCCCGGGCCGGTTCCGGAGGAAGATCCCGGTCCGAGCCATCCCCATCCACACGAGAGGAGGACTTCCGGAACCGGGCAAAGCACAATCAGTAACCAGACCTCAGAAGCCCGAATTCCCGAGTGATCTGCTTTCCGGCCACTCTGAAATAAAGATATCGAACGGACTTGGGGATACCGTCCGTCGGAATGACACCATTCTGTATCGAGGTCACGGTGGTCAGTCGGCTTGCGGAGCCCAGACCCATCCCATTGAAGGCTCAAGGAATTTCCGGTGCCCGCCCGAGGGTAGAGGCTCCTCAGGAGCGAATTCTACGCCGTGGAATTGGACATCGATGTCCTGATTGTCGCCCAAGTGGGAGCAGGGTAAGAACGAACGAGGGGAACCTCCAGTGAAGCAGCAGGTATGTGGCGTCCCAAGCTGCGCCGCCCTCTTGGACAAAGGGGCGGTATTCCGCGGCCTGCGGCTCTGCGCGTCGTGCCGGAATCTGCTGGCCATCCGCCTCGCCAGCCTGCCCCAGATGTACCAGGCTTGTGAGCAGGCGCTCGAGGTCCGTCACCAGCATTCGATCAGGGTGGTACGCGGCCGTCGGCCTACGGGAATCTGTCTTGACGACGAGACCGTGACAGTGCGCAGCAACACGATAGGCGTGCTCTCCGCGTGGTGCGAGATGATCGTGGACGAACGCGGAGTACCCGGCCCCGGCGGCCTCGACGTGCGGAAACTGGCCTCCTTTCTCCACGCTCATCTGGACTGGCTGTCAACCCACTCCGTGGCCGCCGACTTCGCCGAAGAGATCGCCGGCCTCGCCATGGCGTTCAGGAAGGTGCTGGTTCCCGCACAGGAGCGGACGATCGACCTTGCTCCCTGCCCCCAGGACGGATGCGGCCGGATGGTTCGTGTCAACATCAGCACCATCCAGCGCCGTCCGGGCCTCCTGGTGAGCTGCGACGCGGGGCACACCTGGCAGCCACGGCAGTGGCTCGACCTCAGGCGCCAGCTTGACATTACGAATTGCGACGCGTTCGCATGACGGATCGCGAGGTGGCACGAGCACCAGACGGCCACGTCACAGTGCCGACTGAGCTTGCGGCGCTCGCCGCCGGCGTAACCATGGCGACCATCAGGAAGTGGGCGAGCCGCGGCAAGCTCACCCGTTACGGCACCCCAGGGCGCGCGGAATATGACCTCGACGAGGTCCGCGAGCTAATTGCGGGGTTTCGCGGGGACCACAAGCGAAACCCCCGGCTTAGTAGCGCCGCTGCAGAAGGTGAGCTCCAGATATGCCAAGGCTATGCAAGCCGTCGGTGAGTATGCCCGAATATGTCATTACCATGGAGGAGACCCTGGAGTTTGCCGAAAGAGTGCACGGTGGAAAGCCCACGTTGCCGCTATCGCTTCGACTGATTAGGAAGACAGGGGTGCGCAAGCGGCACATCGTGCGGCCTATCGAAGAAATACTTCATCATCCAGGCTTCGAGGAACGCAACTGTATCTATGAGCTCGAGTCAAAGAAGCGGTGCCCTGCGGTTATCGAGCAAGCCCTGGCGAACGCGGAAGTAACGGCGCATGACATCGACGTAATCATCTATGTTTCGTGTACCGGGTTCCTGATGCCATCGCTGACCGCATGGCTGATCAACACCATGGGGTTTCGATCCGACACTCGGCAGATACCCATCGCGCAGCTGGGCTGTGCGGCTGGTGGTGCGGCGATCAATCGAGCCCATGATTTCTGCATCGCCTACCCGGACAGCAACGTCCTTATCGTTTCATGCGAGCTGTGCTCGCTGTGCTACCAGCCAGACGACGACGATGTCGGCTCCCTCTTGTCCGACGGGTTGTTCGGTGACGCGGTCGGCGCCGCCGTAGTGCGCGGCAGCGGCGGCACTGGCGTAGCGCTTGAGCGCAATGCCTCGTACCTCATCCCGAACACCGAGGACTGGATCTCTTACGCCGTTCGGGCTACCGGATTCCACTTCCAACTGGATCGCCGGGTGCCGGGGACGATGGAACCGCTGGCTCCCGTGCTGCGCCAACTCGCCACGGACCACGGCTGGGATGTCGGCAAACTCGACTTCTACATCATTCACGCCGGCGGTCCGCGGATTCTCGACGACCTCGCCAAGTTCCTCGATGTCGATAGCACTCTGTTCCGGCACAGCTGGGCGACCTTGACCGAATACGGCAATATCGCGAGCGCGGTCGTGCTCGAGGCGATACGCAGACTATTCGACGAAGATTCCCTGGCGCAGGGTGCTACCGGCCTGATCGCGGGTTTCGGCCCTGGCATTACCGCGGAGATGGCGCTGGGCAGGTGGAGCACCGACGCGCCAACAGAAATGGATCGAATCCGGCGGGGCGCGTCGGCACCATGCCCTGAGCGGGATTTCGCACCGACGACAAGGAAGTGGATCGTATGAACGGCCTGATCGTCCCCCCTGGTCAGGGTCGGAGGCTGATTACAAAGGCGCAGGAGGTCATCTTCAAGGTCACCGGGGCTGACGGCGCCGCCGCGTCGTGTTTCGAGGTGCTGGTCCCGCCCGGTTTCGACGTCGGGGCTCATACCCATCACCGCTCGGAAGAGTTCTTCTACATCTTGGCCGGAGAACTGGACGTCCTGGCCTTTGAGCCGGTTAACCGGACAGCGGAGGGCTGGCAGGGCTGGGAATCTTCCGGCGGAGATCGAGTCGTCCGAGCGGGCGCGGGCAGCTGTATGTTCGTTCCGCGCGGTTGTCCGCACGCGTTCATGAATCCCACCGGCGAGCCAGCGCGAATGCTGTTTCAAAGCTCCCCGTCGCCCAATCATGAACGTTACTTCGAGGAGCTGTGTGAGATCTTCTCAAACGGCCAGGTAGTGGATTCTGGCGCCGTACAGAAGCTGCGCAGCCGCTATGACGTCGACCAGATCACGCCGCTTCGCCACGGGGCACGGTGAGCACGATGGACACGATTCCCCTGGTGCACGCGAGTCTCGGTGAGCTGGAGCTGGCGGCAGTCGCGGAGGTGTTCTCCTCGGGGTGGCCAGCCGGTCAGGGTCCGAGGGGGAAGGTCCTGGAGGCGCAGCTGGCCAAGCGGTACGCGGCCGGCGATGCGGTCGCGCTGAGCAGCTGCGGCGCCGCGCTCCACCTGAGTCTGCTCGCGCTCGGCGTCCAGCCGGGCGACGAGGTGATAGTCGCCGACTACACCTTCCCTGCCCCTGCCCATGCGGTCCGCTACGTCGGCGCGGACCCCGTCTTCGCCGACGTGCGTGCCGATACCGGCACGGTCGACCCGCAAGCGGTCGCCGACCTGGTGGGTCGGCGAACGGTGGGCCTGATCGCGGTGGACACGGTCGGCCTGCCCGCCGACTACGAGGAGCTGAGGTCGATCACCAGCCGCCACGGGCTGTTCCTCGTCGAAGACGCCGCATGCGCGGCCGGCGCGACCTACCAAGGGCGGGAGGCGGGCGCGCTGGCTCCGGTCGCCTGCCTGTCCTTCCACGGTCGAAAGGGAATTACAAGCGGCGAGGGCGGGGCCCTGCTCGCGGCCGACCCGGCGCTCGCGGCGGACGTCAGGCTCCGCTCGTCCTTCGGCATTGGCAGCATCTTTGACAAGGCACAGGTCATCGGCCTGCCGATCCCGGAGTTCACCAGGATCGGCTACAACTACAAGCTGTCCGACATCGCCGCCGCGATCTTGCAGGTGCAGTTTGGCCGGATCGGCGAATTGCTGGACCGCCGGTGCGCCATCGCGGCGGATTACACCGGACTGCTCGCCGACGAAGAACTTGTCGCGCTACCGTACGTGCCGCCCGACCGCACCCACGCCTGGCAGTCCTACCTGCTGACACTGGATCCGAGCGTGGACCGTGCGGGGGTCGCCGCCGACCTGCGCGCTCAGGGCATCGGCTGCGGGCATGGCACCTGGGCCAGCCACCTGCAGCCGGTATACGACACCAAGCAGAAATGCCCGGTCTCGGCGGATCTCTTCCGGCGTCAGCTCGCCATCCCCATGCACGCCGAACTCACTACCAGCCAGGCCGAACGCGTCGCCGAAACCCTCCGCACCGCGCTCCGGGCGCACGCGCGTCCTGAGCGGACCCGGGAAGGTGCGGCTCATCACTCTCGTAACCAAGGAGATCACGGTGATTAACCTGCTGCTGCTGCCGGATGGAATGCGTCGCTGGTCCGAAGCACACGGGGTCTCCCTGGGCGAAAGCTATATGGCGATGGCGGACAAGCTCGTCGAGTTCACCGGCTGGGCCAGGGAGGCGGGCGTCAACGCTCTCTACATCGCGACATCCTCCGCCGCGAACTTCAGCCGCCCGGCGTCTGTGGTGGCGACGTGCTTGGACGCCTTCAATGACGTGGCACGACGATGCCACGGCAACTGCAACTTCGATCTCTCCGGATCGCTTTACCTCGTGCCTCACCGGTACGTCACCGAGCTCGAGGAACTGCGGGACAAATCAGATAAGGAGTCGGAGTTCACTCTGCACTATGTCCTTGGAATGTCCCTCTCGCACGAGGTAATCGGCATATTTAACAAGCTGAACGGGGAAATCCCGGCCATGACCGAGGACATCCTGGCCAGCAACGCGTATGTCAGGAAACAGGTCGACTTCATCATCCGCACCGGCGGTGCGGTCCGCATGTCGTCCTTCTTTCCGCTGATGTCTCCATACGCCGAGCTGTACTTCACTCCCATCCTCTTCCCCGACATTACGCGAGCCGACTTCAACGCCGCCATCGAGGATCTTCGGGGGCGGGACCGGCGCTTCGGCGGCTACCCTGGATCTTTCGTGATTTAGTGGAGGACAGATGTCCGGAGCAACTACGCGAGAAGAGTTGTGCTCGGCCATTCAGGTATCGGCTCGACTGGTCGGCGCGGCCTTTTCACGTGACATTGTATGGCCGATTCTGACCGCGTACGGAAACTTGCTCGCGGACGGCTTGATTGTTTTCAGCGCGCAGACCGGCGAGCGCTACGCAGGAGAGCTTGAATACACCATCCAGGTGTCCGCGGGGACCGGTGATCCATATTCCCATGCCCTGTCGAACGGCTTTGTCGCGGAGACGGGCCACCCCGTCGGCACCCTCCTCTCGGACATCCAGGCGCGACTCTCCGTCAGCGAATACGCCATTGACTGCGGAGTCGCTGCCGGGTTCAAGAAAGTCTATGCCCGCTTTCGTGACTTGCAGAGGGTGTCAAAGCTTGCCGACATCCCGTCCATGCCGCGCGCACTGGCCGAGAATGCCGGATTCTTCGTCCGCTACGGCCTGGTCGACGCGGCGCTGATCGGTATCGACTACCAGCGCGATACTATGAATGTGTACTTCCAGCTGCCCGCAGCCACAGCAGGCTGCCTCGAACCGAAGACCATCCTGTCCATGCTTGACGAAATGGGACGGCCGGAGCCGGACGAGCGCATGCTGGAGTACGCATGTAAAGCGTACAGAATCTATACCACCCTGAGCTGGGATTCTTTCAGAATCCAGCGGATCTCCTTTGCTCCGCTGCCGCGCCGCGGCTTGGATCTATCGGCACTACCCGCTCGGCTAGAACCAGGAATCGAGCAATTTATGAGCGGTGCTCCGCAGGCATATGCCGGTGAACGTATAGGCACTGCGGCTGTCAAGTGGTCGCCCACCGAGGAATGCCTTGATCTCGGGTCGTACTATCAAATTTCACCCTCGCAGCTGAAGGTATTTGATGGCGACCCGCAAAGAACGGGCGCGACGCCGCGCCGGTTAGTAGCATCCCCTCTCCCAGGAAAGGACACAGCCCGTGACGACGACATCCCAGCGCGAGGTGCCCGCCGGCCTCGCCATTGACTTCGACTTCGACAACGGCAACTTCATCCGGGACCTGATCACCACCAACGTCGGCGGGGCCCTGCCGGTGGAAAGCGCCATCGGCCCCATGGACGCTTCCATCTATATCTGGATCACCCACTTGTTTCAGATGTCGTGGTTCGACGCGTTGGCGCCCTACCACCCGACCGCGGTCGGCGTGCACTCCCGAATCCCGCGCCGCCCCGCGAGCGAGTCGGCCACTAACAGAAACAAGAACATCGCCGGCGCGTACGCCGGGTACCAGGTGCTGAAAGGCGTGTTCCAGGAGAGGGCGCCGCTCATGCGGGTAGCGATGACCGCGCTCGGCCTTGACCCCGACGACCAGTCGGAGGACCCGACCACTCCGGTCGGCATCGGCAACATCGCGGGCAAGGCCATCGTCAGGGCCCGCGCGCATGACGGTATGAACGTCCTAGGCGACGTGGGCCGCGCGCACAACGGTCAACCGTACGACGACTACACCGGCTACCGGCCCGTGAACACCGCTTACGAAGTTGTTGACCCCTCGCGCTGGCAGCCGGCGATGGGACCCCACCGCCGCCGCGTCGGCGGCGGGCTTCCAGGCACAGTCGCCGCGCGGGCGGGTGATAAGGGGATCTTCATCGTCCAGCGGTTCGTCACCCCGCAACTGCGGCTGGTCAAGCCCTACACCTTCCAGGACCCTGACCAGTTCGAGATCGCCCGGCCCGATCACACAGACCATACCAACCCCAGTCGTTACAAGCAGTCGGTGGACGAGATCCTGGATGCCTCGGCCGGGCTCACCGACGAGCAGAAGGTGATGGTGGAGTTCTTCGACAACAAGCTGGCGGGCATCACCTTGGCGCCGCGCGCCGCGGCTCTGAGTCACGATCTCGACTTGGACGGCTGGTGCCACCTGTTCATGACGACCTCCGTGGCCCGGTTCGACGACCTGATCGCCGTCTGGCACCAGAAAGCCAAGTACGACGCCGTGCGGCCGTTCACCGCGGTCCGCCACGTGTACGGCAACTCCCCGGTGACCGCCTGGGGCGGACCATTCAAGGGGACGGTCAACGACCTCCCCGCCGGCGAGTGGACCAGCTACCCACCCGTGGCTGACCACCCAGAATACCCGTCCGGTTCCACGACGCTGTGCGCCGCCGAGGCGCAGGCCGCGCGGCGCTTCCTCGGTGATGACGTCCTTGACTGGACCCACACCTTCCCCGCCGGCGAGTCGCTGACGGAGCCGGGGCACGCCCCCGCCAACGACATCGAGCTGCAGTGGCCCACCTGGACCGACTTCACTCACGACTGCGGCCACAGCCGGGTGTGGGCCGGCGTGCACTTCCTGACGACGGTCGAGCGATCCCTCGACTGGGGCGCGCAGTTCGGCGATCGGGCCCACGAGTTCGTGCAGCGGCACATCAACGGTGACGTCCAGGACTGATCCCGTCGGTCCGGCCGTCATGTCACAATCCAGCCGCCGCGATCGTCTTATGGTTTGACGCTTCAAATCCGTCGACGGAACAGGGAGACGATCATGGCAACGCGGAGCGAAGACACCGCGGCCGGGCCGAGCTCGGAGGCTGCCGGGCCTTCAAAGCGGTGGCTGATCCTCGCCATCGTCTGCACCGCCTACCTCATGGTGGGCCTCGACCTCACCGTGATGAACGTCGCGCTTCCGTCCGCGCAGAAAGCGCTGGGGTTCACGAACGTCGACAGGCAGTGGATCGTGACCGCGTACGCGCTGTCATTCGGGAGCCTCATGCTGTTCTGCGGGCGGCTGGCCGACCGGATTGGCCGTAAGGAGACCTTCCTTATCGGGCTGACCGGCTTCGCGATCGCCTCGGCGGTCGGCGGCGCCTCGACCAGCTTCACGATGCTGGTGACGGCCCGCGCCTGCCAGGGAGCCTTCGCCGCGCTGCTGGCGCCGTCCTGCCTGGCCCTGCTCGCCACCACGTTCACCGACTCGGACGAACGCGGCAAAGCCTTCGGCATCTTCAGCGCGGTCGTGGCCAGCGGCGCGGGCCTGGGGCTGATCATCGGCGGTGCGCTGACCTCCGGCTTGAACTGGCGGTGGTGCCTGTACGTCAATCTGATCTTCGCCGGAATCTCGTTCGTCGGAGGCCAGATGCTGCTGGACAGGCAGCCCAAGACGGACGTCCGGATGGACGTCCCTGGTGTGATACTGGCGTCGGGCGGGCTGTTCTGCGTGGTCTACGGCTTCGCCAACGCCGCGTCGCACAGCTGGCACACGCCCTCGACGTGGGGCTTCCTCGTGGCCGGCGTCGCGCTGCTGATCGCTTTCGCGTACTGGCAGACGCGCGCCGCGCAGCCGCTGCTGCCGCCCCGGATCGTCCTGGACCGCAACCGCGGTGGCGCGTATCTCGCCGTGCTGCTCGTCGGGACTGGCGTATTTGGCGTCCTGTTGTTCCTCATCTACTACATGCAGACCATCCTGGGTTACTCGGCGATCATCTCGGGTGTCGCCCTGCTGCCGCTGATCGCCACCACCACCGTAGGGGCCTCCGCGGGCGCCATCAGGTTGCTGCCGCGGTACGGGCCCAGGCCGCTGATCGCTGGCGGCCTGCTGATCACTGCGGGCGGCATGGCCTGGCTGACTTGGATCGGCGTGGGCTCGAATTACGCGTCGCGCCTGCTCGTGCCGCTGATGGTGGTCGGTCTCGGCATGGGTCTCATCTACGCCGCGGCGCTGACCACCGGCACCTCCGGCGTGGCCCCGCAGGACTCCGGGATAGCTTCGGCCTGCATCAGCGCCGGCCAGCAGCTCGGCGGCGCCAGCGGCATCGCGCTGCTCAACACGATCGCCGCCACCGCCACCGCCAGCTGGCTGAGCAGCCACGTGGTCGGGCTGCCATCACTGGCGCAACTCCATCTCGCATCCGTAGACGGCTACAGCCAGGTGTTCTGGTGGTGCGCGGGCATCTTCGCCGTCGGCGCCGTCGTCTGCGGCCTGCTGCTGCGCAGCGGCCCACTGCCCGCGTCCGCGGACACTCCCGCCGTGACCCCGGCTAGGCAGACCGCAGCGGAACAAACCTGACGGGGTTCGCGAGCGCCGCGGCGGCTGACGCGCCGCACAAGGCGCCGCACTTGCGCCGGCCCGTAGCGGCTTTTAGGATCGTGCACGCGGCCGGACGCAGGCGTGCCGATGGTATTCATCGCGCAAGGCAGGTGACGTGCTGTGGTTACCCGGGAATCGCAGCTGGTGGAGCTCGTTGACGCGGGCGGTACCGCCACCGGCACCTGCACGGTCGCCGAGGCGCACGCCGCACCTGGCCGGCTGCACCGGGCGTTCTCTGTGATGCTGCTTGACGACGCGGGCCGCGCGTTGATCCAGCAACGGGCGGCGGAGAAGACCCGGTTCGCGCTGCGCTGGGCCAACGCCTGCTGCGGTCACCCGGCCCCGGGGCAGACGGTGTGCGACGCGGCCGCCCGGCGGCTGATCGAGGAGATCGGGGTGCGCGGGGTGACGCTGCATCAAGCCGGCGTGTACCTGTACCAGGCCGAGGACCCGCGGACGGGCCTGGTCGAGCACGAGTACGACCACGTCATGGTTGGCTGGGTGCCAGCAGATATGCGCCTGCACCTGGACCCGGCCGAGGTGGCCGACGTCCGCTGGACGGCGCCGGATCTGCTGCGCGCGGACCTGGCCGGCAATCCTGACCGGTACGCCCCCTGGCTGGGCGGCGTGCTCGCGGTGGCTATCGAGGGCCGCCGTCTGTCTGCCTGAGGCCGTCCGCGTTCACCTCCCGTAGGCCGGCGAAACCGTGGCTCCCCACGGTGCCCCGCCGCGGCTGACCTGAATCATGCGGTGCGGCCAGCCGGCCTTGCGTGCCGCCGCGATGCCGGCGGCGCAGACGTCACGAGCGGGTCGCCGGAATGTCCGTTGAACACCGTCCGTAGAGGAGACAGTCGCGATGAACAGCTCGGGGATCGGCAAGCGGATACAGAAGCGTGGTCTGTATCTCGGTGTTCTGCCGGAAATGGCCGCGGCCAGGGACGGTTCGACGCGGCTCACTCTTGATCATGATCTGGACGTCCTCCCCGATGCGGGGCGGCGGCTGACGGTATCCGAGCTGGCCCGCCACGTGGACGACCTGGCAGGCCGGCTGGGAGCGGCCGGGGTCCGGCCGGGAGAACACGTCGTAATCTCCAAGACCCCCAACTTCGACGTGTGGTTGCTGGGGACCGCGACCGCGCGTGCCGGGGCGATTCCCGTGATGTTGTCGCATCATCTTGATGGCCCGACGATCGCATCACTGCTTGGCCGGCTGGACCGGCCGCACCTGCTGGCGGACGAGGGCAGGCTTAACTCGCTTGACGATGTGCTGTCGGCGGATCTGACCCGGCAGGTGATCAGCGTGGCCAGGTCGCGGCCGGGCACCGTGTCACTGGCCGAACTGGCCGGGTCGCCGCCGGTTCGGCCCGCTTTCCAGGGGCTGGATGAGCCGGCCTTCATTACCCACACGTCCGGGACCACCGGGGTGCCCAAGCTGGTGGTGCACACGCCGCGGACCATGCGTATCCGGCTGCGACCTCAGTTGGTCCTCCTCACGCTGATGAGGAGACGCGAGACCGTCGCCATCCACACCCCCTTCGGGCATTCACGGACCTTCGCGGCGATGGCGCTGTGCCTGCACAAGGCGCTGCCGGTGCTGGCGGTCAATGACCCGGATCCTGATCATGTCGCCCAGTTCTTCGCCGAGTACCAGCCGGGATTGATCGAGGCGCTGCCCAACTCGTTCCTGGCCTGGGAGGATCTGGCCAGCGATCCGCGGCACCCGCTCGCCTCGGTGAAGTGCTTCAGCAGCACGTTCGACGCGATCCATCCCCGGACCATCGGCCGGCTGCTCGAGTCGTCGCAGCGGCGTGCGCCGCTCTTCTACCAGATCTACGGGCAGACCGAGGTCGGCCCGGCCATCGGCCGACCGTACTTCCGCACGTCCGTTAAGCGGATGGACGGCCGCTGCGTGGGTTACCCGATGCTGGGTGGCCCGCGGATCCGCGTGGCGAGCCGGAACGGTGCGCGGCCGTCCAAGGCCAATCCCGGGTTCATCGAGGTCCGGTGGAAGGCCTTGCTGCACACCTACCTCGGCGAGCAGGACAAGTACGAAGCCAACCTGCATGACGGCTGGTGGCGGATGGGCGACGTCGGCTACCGCAGCAAGCTCGGGTGCGTGCACATGCTCGACAGGGAAGTGGACGTGATCCCCGGGGTGAACAGCACTCTCGAGATCGAAGACCTGGTGATGAGCAGGCTGGCTGAGGTGAACGAGATGGTCGTCGTGCCAGGCCCGCGATCCGAGCCGGTGCCGGTGATCTGCACCGCCCAGGATCAGCCGCTGGACCCCGGCCGGTGGCGCGTCGCTGTCGCCGACCTCCCTCAGCTCGCCGACCCCATTCAGCTCCCCCTCGCCGAGCTGCCCCGCACCGCGACGCTGAAGGTGCAGCGCATCGAGCTGTCCCGCCGGCTGCGCGACCAGCTGGAAAAGCGGCAGCTGGAAAAGCGCGCGTGACCGCCGATCCGAAAGGGACCAATGCAATGACACCGGACGTCGTACTCGCGCGATTCCGTGAATACATGGTGGGACCCACGCGCTTCATGACCCTGCTGTCCTGCTTCGAGCTCGGCATCGTCGACGCGCTCAGGGAGAACCCCGGCATGACCGCCGCCAAACTCGGCGCCGCCGTCGGCGCCAAGCCCGATGCCGTGGAACAGCTCCTGCACCTGCTTGTCAAGGATGGCTTCGTCGGATACGACGAAGGATCCGCCGGGTATGCCCTCGACGCTCTCGCCGGCGTCGCCAGGGCAGACCTCCAGCGCGCGCTCGGCTACATGAACATGATCAAGGTCGTCGCGCTCAGGCAGCTCTTCTATCTCACCGGCAGCGTGCGGACCGGCACCCCCGTCGGCCTGAGAGAGCTCTACGGCGCCGACGGAACCCTGTACGACGCCGTGGCCGAGCACAAGGACCTGCGCGAGTCCTGGGCGACGTTGATGGACGCCGTCACCGCCCGCGTTGACCCCTGGTTCTTCGGCAACGTCGACATACCATCCGGCGCGCGGGTGCTCGACCTCGCGGGGAACACCGGTCTCGGGGCGATTCATGCCTGCAAGCTGGCGGCCTCTCCCGGGCTCCAGGTGGCCACCTTCGACCTGCCAGAAAAGGAAGAAGAGTGCCTGCGGAACTTCAAGGCCCACGGCGTGGCGGAGCAGTGCTCATTCATCGGCGGCGACGTCTTCGATGAAGTACCCAAGGGCTTCGATGTCGTGCTGATCAAGCACTTCCTCGACATGTTCGATAAGGCAGACGTATTCAGGATCCTCGCGGGCGTCAACGGGTCGCTGAACGCCGGCGGGCGGCTCAGCATCCTGGTGCCGGTATATCCCGAGAACGTCAAGGACTCCGGCAACTACAACGTCGATTTCTTCCCGGCCTTCTTCCTCGGCTGCACGATGGGCCAGGGCGGCCCGCAGAAACTGTCGACGTACCGAGGCTGGCTGGAGGAATGCGGGTTCACGGTCACGAAGGTGGTCACCAAGGATCCCGCTGACATCCCACCGGACGTCATCCCCGTACAGGCCATCCTGTGCGCGACGAAGACCGCATGACGGAACCCGAAACCTGTTATCCATTCGCGAAAGAGGGATAAAGCGATGCCTCGCTATGACTGGGGAAAGCGTAACGCCGCAGTTGAGCAGCTCCGTACCACCATCGATAGTGCCCGCGCAGAGGTCGTCAAGCATCCGATCTACAGTCGGCTCGAGACGCTCAGGGACGTCGCGATCTTCATGGAGAACCACGTGTTCGCCGTGTGGGACTTCATGTCCCTGCTCAAGACGCTCCAGCGGCAGCTAACCTGCGTCGACGTCCCCTGGGTCCCGCGAGGCTCGGTCGAGAGCAGGCGGCTGATCAACGACATCGTGCTTGTCGAGGAAAGTGACGAACTCGGCAGCGAGTTCATCAGCCACTTCGAGCTATACGTGAAGGGCATGGAGGAAGCCGGCGCCGACACGTCCGTGATCAACGCATTCCTGTCCGCCATCAGCGCCAAGCCCTGCGTGCGCTCGGCGCTGATGGATGCCGCCGTTCCCGCGGCGGCGGCCGCGTTCGTCTCCGCGACGTGGGGCATCATCGCCAACGCCCCGGTCCATTGCCAGGCCGCCGCGTTCGCCTTCGGCCGTGAGGACCTCATCCCGAACATGTTCGAGCAGGTCATCAAGATCGATAACCAGAACGGCAAGCTCGCGACCTTCCGTGACTACCTGGCGCGGCACATCGCGGTTGACGAAGAGGAACACACGCCGATGGCGATGGCCATGCTGGCCGATCTCTGCGGCAACGACACGACGAAATGGGCTGAATGCTCGGAGACCGTCATCTCCGCTCTGCAGGCTCGGCTCGACCTCTGGGACGGAATCGTGGCGCGGCTCGACGCCGCGTCCTGACGCCGTAAGCACCGTGTGCGCCCAAGGCAAGGAAAATCATGTCACCTTCCCGACGCCGAGTACTGCTCGCCAAACCGCGCAGCTCCTGCGCCGGCGTGGAGCGGGCGGTCAAGACTGTCGAGGTCTGTCTGGAGAAGTACGGGCCTCCTGTCTACGTGCGTAAGCAGATCGTGCACAACGTCCATGTCGTCAAGATTCTCGAAGAACGAGGCGTCATCTTCGTCGATGAGACCGACGAAGTACCGGAAGGAGCCATCGTCGTCTTCTCCGCGCACGGAGTGGCGCCGACCGTACGCACGCAGGCCGAGGCCAGAAGGCTGGTGACGATCGACGCCACGTGCCCGCTCGTCACCAAGGTCCACAAGGAAGCGGTCCGCTACGCCGCTGAGGACTACGACATCTTGCTGATCGGGCACGAGGGCCACGAAGAGGTCGTGGGCACGTCCGGCGAGGCGCCGGAGCACATCCACATAGTCGACGGCCCGGACGACGTGGCGAACGTGCGGGTGCGCGACCCCGAACGCGTCGCGTGGCTGTCGCAGACCACGCTGTCGGTCGACGAGACTCTCGCCACCGTGGCCTCCTTGCGCCGGCGATTCCCGAACCTGCTGGATCCGCCGTCTGACGACATCTGCTATGCCACCCAGAACCGTCAGGTCGCGGTGAAGGCGCTCGCCGCGGCCGCGGAACTGATCATCGTCGTCGGCTCGGCGAACTCCTCCAACACCGTCCGCCTGGTCGAGGTCGCGAAGGAGAACGGCGCCCTCGATGCCCGCCTGGTCGACTATGCCACGGACATCGGCGAGTCGTGGCTGGAAGGCGTGACGACCGTTGGCGTGACCAGCGGCGCCTCCGTTCCGGAAGAACTCGTCCAGGGCGTGCTGACCTGGCTGGCCGAACGAGGTTACGACGAGGTGCAAGAGATCGAGCCGGTCAAGGAACACATGCACTTCGCCCTGCCACACGAACTGCACCGCTGACCACGCCGATCAGGCCAGGAACGAGGAGGTCGTGGCATGGGTGTCACGTCGAAGGATATGGTCACGCCCGCGCAGGCCCGCGACGCGTTGCTGAGACGAGTCGAGGAACGGCTGCGCGGCCTGCTCGCCGCCGAGACGTCCCGGTGGTCCGCGGTGGACCACCGCACGGCGGTACCTGTCCAGGCGGTCACCGCCTTGATAGGCGCCGGCGGCAAGCGGCTGCGTCCGGCGTTCTGCCTGAGCGGCTTCCTATCAGCCGGCGGCAACCCGGCGCGGGAACAGGTCGCGGTGGACGCCGCCGCCGCGCTGGAGATCCTGCACGCGTTCGCCCTGCTGCACGACGACGTGCTTGACGACTCGCCGCTGCGGCGCGGCGAGCCGACCGCCCACGAGCGGCACGCGGCGGCACACCGCGCCGCCGGCTGGGCCGGCGAGTCACGCCGGTTCGGCGAGGGGGTCGCGACCCTGGCCGGGGACCTCGCGCACATCTACGCCGACCGCCTTGTCAGCGCGCTGTCCCAGGACGCCAGGGACATCTGGCACGAGCTGCGCACGGAAATCATCATCGGCCAGTACCTGGACATCCGGGTGGCCGCGGAGCGGACCGCCGATCCTGAGCTGTCCCGGTGGATCGCGGTATGCAAGTCCGGGCGGTATACGGTGCACCGGCCGCTGGCCCTCGGCGCGGCCATCGCCGGGCGGCCGGACCTCGCGCCCGCGTTCGGCCGGTACGGGGCCGCGCTCGGCGAGGCGTTCCAGTTGCGCGACGACCTGATCGACGCGTTCGGCGACAGCACCGTCTCCGGCAAGCCGACCGGGCTTGACTTCGCCCAGCAGAAGATGACCCTTCTGGTCGCCCTGGCGATGCGGCGCGACGCTCGGATCCGCGGGCTGCTGGCCGGCCAGCACGCCGACGGCGCCACCCTCGCCCAGATCGTCACGGACCTGGACGTGCGCGGTGAGGTTGAACGCCGCATCGACCACCTAGTGGAGCAGGCCCAGGCCGCGATCGCGGCGGCACCGCTCGGCCCCGAGTGGCGGGACGAGCTGGCACGCGTCGCGTTCCAGGTCGCGTACCGCCACAACTAGCGCGACCGAGTCCGGCTCTGGTGCGTGCCGGGCGGCCCGTCGCAGAAGAGAAGAGGACTGCCAATGGCATTGCTGAACAGCATCCGCGGGCCTGCCGACCTGCGCGAGCTGCCCGCGGCTGACCTGCCCGCGCTGGCGGAGGAGATCCGCGACTTCCTGGTGCACACGGTGTCCCGCACTGGCGGGCACCTCGGCCCCAATCTGGGTGTCGTGGAGCTAACCATCGCACTGCACCGGGTCTTCGACTCGCCGCGCGACCGGATCCTCTGGGATACCGGTCACCAGGCATACGTGCACAAGCTCCTCACCGGCCGGGCCGCCGGGTTCGACCGGCTGCGGCAGCGCGGCGGGCTGTCCGGGTATCCGAAGCGGGCCGAGTCCGATCACGATGTCATCGAGAACTCGCACGCCTCCACCGCGCTGTCCTACGCGGACGGGCTCGCCAAGGCGTACGCACTAACCGGCGAGACCGCCCGCGTCGTGGTGGCCGTGGTCGGAGACGGGGCGCTGACAGGCGGCATGGCATGGGAGGCGGTGAACAACATCGCCGTGGCCAAAGACCGGCCGGTGATCATCGTCGTCAACGACAACGGGCGCTCGTACGCGCCGACAGTGGGCGGGGTGGCGAACCTGCTGTCCGCGATGCGCACCGAGGATCTGGTCGCCCCGCAGGCGCTCTTCGCCGAGCTGGGCCTGAAGTACCTCGGCCCGATCGACGGGCACGACGTGGCCGCGGTGGAATCCGCGCTGCGGCGGGCCCGCAGGTTCGGCGGTCCTGTGCTGGTGCACTGCGTCACGGAGAAGGGCCGCGGCTACGCCCCCGCCGAGACCGACGAACAGGACAAGATGCACAGCTATCGGCGGATCGATCCGGTCACAGGCGACCGCATCCCCTCGACCGCGCCGACGTGGACCGAGGTGTTCGGCGCGGAACTGAACGCGCTGGCCGCCGAGCGGCCCGAGCTGGTGGCCATCACCGCGGCCATGCTCGAACCCACCGGATTGGAGCCGATGCGCGCGAAGTTCCCTGACCGGGTCTTCGACGTCGGCATAGCCGAGCAGCACGCGGTCACCTCCGCCGTCGGCCTGGCCATGGGCGGGGTCCATCCGGTGGTCTGCCTGTACGCGACGTTCCTGAACCGGGCTTTCGACCAGCTGCTGATGGACGTCGCCCTGCACTCCTGCCCGGTGACACTCGTGCTTGACCGGGCCGGGGTTACCGGCGAAGACGGCCCCTCGCACAACGGCATGTGGGACCTGTCCATTTTGCAGGTGGTGCCGGGCCTCCGGATCGCCGCGCCACGGGACGCCTCGAGCCTGCGCCGGGCACTGCGCGAGGCGGTCGAGGTGGACGGTCCGACCGTGATCCGCTTCCCCAAGGGATCGCCTGGCGCCGACTTGCCCGTCATATCCCAGGTGTCCGGGCTGGATGTGCTGCGCGCGGGCGAGCCTGAAGACGTGCTGCTGGTCTGTGTCGGCGCACTGGCCGGGCTGGCTCTCCAGGTGGCCGGCGAACTGGCCGCGGCGGCCCTCGGCGTTACCGTCGTCGACCCTCGCTGGGTCATGCCGGTCAATCCGGCGCTGGCGCGGCTCGCCCGGCGGCACCGAGCGGTGGTGACGCTGGAGGACAGCGGGCGGGTCGGCGGTGTCGGCGCGGCCGTCGCGCTGAAACTCCGCGACGACGCAGTGGCGGTACCGGTGCACACCATCGGGCTGCCTCAGCGCTTTCTTGAACAGGGCACGCGGGCAGAGGTGCTGGCCGACTGCGGCCTGACCGCGTCGGAGGTCACCAGCCAGATCAGGGGCCTCGTCACACCGCAAAGGAGTCCGCTGTGACCGTCGCACTAGGCATGCCAGCCGTCCCGCCGAACCGCCTGGTCCCGCGCCGCAAGTCTCGCCAGGTACGGGTCGGCGATGTACTGGTCGGCGGTGACGCGCCGGTCTCGGTCCAGTCCATGACCACGACCAAGACCGCTGACGTCGACGCCACCTTGCAGCAGATCGCCGAGCTGACCGCGGCCGGCTGCCAGATCGTACGGGTGGCGGTGCCGGACACCGACGACGCCGACGCGCTGCCGCAGATCGCCCGCCGGTCGAAGATCCCGGTCATCGCCGACATCCACTTCCAGCCCAGGTACGTATTCGCGGCCATCGACGCGGGTTGCGCGGCGGTCCGGGTCAACCCCGGCAACATCAAGAAGTTCGACGACCGGGTCGGGGAGATCGCCAAGGCCGCGTCGGCGGCGGGAATCCCGATCCGGATCGGTGTCAACGCGGGCTCGCTGGACAAGCGGCTGCTGGAGAAGCACGGCAAGGCCACCGCGGACGCGCTGGTGGAGTCCGCACTGTGGGAATGCTCGCTGTTCGAGGAGCACGGCTTCCGCGAGATCAAGATATCGGTGAAGCACCACGACCCGGCGGTGATGATCAGCGCGTACCGCAAGCTAGCCGCCGCCTGCGACTACCCGCTGCACCTCGGGGTGACCGAGGCGGGCCCGGCGTTTCAGGGCACCGTCAAATCGAGCGTGGCGTTCGGCGCCCTGCTGGCCGAGGGCATCGGGGACACGATCCGGGTCTCGCTGTCCGCGCCGCCGGTCGAAGAGGTCAAGGTGGGCATCCAGATCCTCGAGTCGCTGGGTCTGCGCACGCACAGCCTCGAGATCGTGTCGTGCCCGTCCTGCGGCCGCGCCCAGGTCGACGTGTACCGGCTAGCCAACGAGGTGACCGCCGGCCTGCAAGGGCTGGAAGTGCCATTGCGGGTCGCGGTGATGGGGTGCGTGGTGAACGGGCCTGGCGAGGCGCGCGAGGCCGACCTGGGGGTCGCGTCCGGCAACGGCAAGGGCCAGATCTTCGTCCGCGGCACGGTGGTCAGGACGGTGCCGGAGTCCCAGATCGTGGAGACGCTGATCGACGAGGCGATGCGGATCGCGGACGAGATGACGGCCAACGGCACCGTGGCGGGCGCGCCAGAGGTCAGTGTCTTCTGACTGGTTACTGAGGAAAGGAAGCCGATCGTGGAACCCGTGAACATCGCGATCATCTACTACAGCGCTTCTGGCACCGTGTACGCGCTGGCGCGAGCCGCCGCCGAGGGCGCGGAAAAGGCGGGCGCACAGGTGCGCCTGCGTAAGGTCGCCGAGCTGGCACCACCGGAGGCGATCGACGCTAACCCCGCGTGGGGCCGGCACCTCCAGGACACGGCCGGCGTCGCCGAGGCCTGCCCCGCCGACGTGGCATGGGCCGACGCGGTGCTGTGCGGCACCCCCAGCCGCTTCGGCAACCCGTCCAGCCAGCTCAAGGCGTTCATCGACTCCCTCGGAGTCCTGTGGCGGCAAGGCCGGCTCGCCGGCAAGGTCTACTCGGCTTTCACCGCCAGCGGCACCGCTCACGGCGGACAGGAGTCCACCCTCCTGGCGCTGGGGAACGTGTTCTACCACTGGGGCGGCATCATCGTGCCCCCCGGCTACACCGACCCCATCCAGTTCCAGACGGGCAACCCCTACGGCACCTCCCACGTGGCTTCCGATGCCCCACCAGGAGATGTGGTCCTGGAAGCGGCCCGCTACCAGGCCCGGCGGGTCGTCGATGTCGCCGCGATGCTCAAGGCCGGCCGCGCCGTCGTCAGCCGCGGCGATTGCCCGCGCTCGACCGCTGTCATCGTTGCCGGCACCAACGCGCGGCTGCGCGCCCGTACCCGCGCTGCCGAATAACCCGCCGTAGGTCTGCACCGCGAGGCAGTCCAGCGAGCTCCCTGGAGGCAAAGCGCCACCGCCGTTCTGATGACGCATTAGTTATTTCGCCACCGTCCAGAGCACGTTCTGGATGTTGACCGTTCAAGGAGATCGCGATCCATGGCCATCACAGCCGACGAACTGGTCCCGGAAACGCAGCGCCTGAAGCAGACCCTGCGCCTGCGTGACCTCGTGCCGCTGTCCGTGTCGAGCGTAGGCCCGATATTCTCGGTGGCGGCCACCGGCGGAGTGATGGCGGCGGACGCCGGATGGTGGACGCTGCCCGCAATCGCCCTCCTGGCGCTTCCGTTCGTCATCTCGGCCTTCATCTTCCGGATGCTCAACAGACTCTTCCCGCACGCGGGCGCGTCGTACCATTGGTCGGCGCGCATCGTCAGCCGCACGGTCGGCCGGTACCAGGCGTGGATCCTGATCCTGGCCTATTTCTTCTCCATTCCCCCGATCGCCATCCCCGCCAGCGCCTACACCCTCGCGCTGATCGCCCCGCACTACAACGCCCCGCCCATCGTGCAACTCTCCGTTGCGCTGTTCTGGATCGTCTTCGCCGCCGTGCCGCTGCTGCTCGGCGCCCGCCCGATGGCGAAGGTCACCCAGGTGTTCTTCGCCATCGAGGTGCTCTCCCTGACCGCGTTCACCGTGGTGGGGCTGATCGAGATGCCGCACCTGGCGATGCCGGTTCATTTCGGCACGCCGCCGATCGGCGGAATCCTGGTCGTGGCCGTCATCGCCGCGACCATTCTCGACGGCTGGGAAGTCGACAGCTACGCCGCTGAGGAGTGCCGACGGCCTCAGTCCGATCCCGGCACAGGCGGGATTATCGGCGTGTTCGGCGCCCTGTTGTTCTACGCGATCCTGTATCCGCTGATGCTGCTTGAGACCCCGATCGGCCATCTCGCCAACGCGGTGGACCCGCTCGCCGTCTGGTCACAGCGCCTGGTTCCCGGCGCGCCCTGGCTCATGATCGTGCCTGTCTTGTGCTCGAGCGCGGGCGCGTTGTGGCTGGTGGCGTACACGCTCATCCGTGCCATGTACGCGATGGGACGCGAGAACCTGATCTCGCCGTCCTTCGCCAGGCTGAACCGCCAGCGGGTGCCGCACGTGGCCACCATCGCTGTCTTCGGCGCGGCCGCGCTGATCGTCGCCTTCCGGCTATTCGTGCCCTCGCTCGCCTCCTTCTTCAGCCTCGTGCTGTCCGCCGCCGGGTTCTTCCTGATCGCCGAGTTCTTCCTCGACTCCGTGACCGCCGTGGTGTTCCTTATCGCCGGCCATCGCAAGATGCCCGACGCTGAGCAGGTGCGGCCCGCGGCGCGCGGCCTGCTGCTGGCCGGCTCGGTGCTGTCCGCCATGATCCTGGGCGCTCTGCTCGTCTTGTTCTTCTTCTACGGCCCGATCGGCATCGGCCACGGCATCGATCAGATCATCGCCGTGCTGCTTGGCGTCGGTGTCGCGTTCACGTGGTGGACCAGGCGGCGCGCCACCGCCTTCGTCACTTTCGGCGGGCGCGATGTCACGGAAGAAGCCTGAGCACACTGTGAGCGCCATCCCCGGGAGATCGGTTTCTGTGTTCAGTCGTGTCGCGATCGTCAACAGGGGAGAGCCCGCGATGCGGCTCATCCACGCCGTCGGTGAGCTCAACGCGGGGGGCGGCCCGCGGATGGAGACCGTGGCGCTCTACACCGACGTCGACGCCACGGCCACGTTCGTGCGGGCGGCGGACCTCAGCTACTGCATCGGCCCCGCCGCGAAGCGTCCCTACCTGGATCTGGCCGTGCTCGCGGGCGCCCTGACCGAGACCGGCGCGGACGCCGCGTGGGTCGGTTGGGGGTTTGTCGCCGAGAACCCCGCGTTTGCTGAGCTGTGCCAGCAGCTGGGCGTGACGTTCATAGGCCCTGATCCCGACGCGATGCGCAAGCTCGGCGACAAAATCGGCGCCAAGCTGATCGCCGAGCGAGCCGGCGTTCCTGTCGCGCCGTGGAGCCGCGGCCCGGTGCGGAACCTCCGCGCCGCGCTGCGTTCCGCCGAGGGCATCGGCTATCCGTTGATGCTCAAGGCGACCGCGGGCGGAGGCGGGCGCGGAATCCGCGTCATCGCCAGTCCGCGCGAACTCACCGACGCCTACGACCGCACCTGCCTGGAGGCCGAGCGCGCGTTCGGCAGCGGTGTGGTGTTCCTGGAGCGCCTGGTGACCGGCGCCCGGCACGTCGAGGTTCAGCTGATCGCCGACGGCCACGGCACGGCGTGGGCCCTGGGCGTCCGGGACTGCTCCCTGCAACGCCGCAATCAGAAGATCATCGAGGAGTCGTCCTCGCCGGTACTGTCGGCCGGGCATGCGGGCGAGCTGAAGGCGGCCGCGGTGCGGCTCGCGGTCGCCGTCGGCTATCGCGGCGCGGCCACGGCGGAGTTTCTTTACAACCCGGAAAATCAGCGGTTTGCCTTCCTTGAGGTGAACACCCGGCTGCAGGTTGAGCACCCGGTCACCGAGCTCACCACCGGCATAGACCTTGTCCGGGCCCAGCTGCACGTGGCCGCGGGCGGGAGGCTGAGCGGGACCCCGCCAGCTGAACTGGGACACGCCATCGAGGTCCGGCTCAACGCCGAGGACCCCGACCGCGACTTCGCGGCCGCGCCAGGCCGCATCGCGTTGCTCGACCTGCCATCCGGCCCGGGAATCCGGGTCGACACCGGCGTCAGCACGGGCGACCGCATTCCCGCCGACTTCGACTCGATGATCGCCAAGATCATCGCCTACGGCCGCGACCGCGACGAGGCGCTGTCCCGGCTGCGCCGCGCACTGCGCCAGACCACCGTCCTCATCGAGGGCGGCACCACCAACAAGAGCTTTGTCCTTGAGCTCCTCCACCAGCCCGAGGTGGTCGACGGGAGCGCCGACACCGGATGGATCGACCGGATGCGCGCCAAGGGGCTGCTGGTGTCGCATCAGCATTCCAGTGTGGCGCTGGCTGTCGCGGCGATCGAGGCCTACCAGGACCAGAAGCGGCTGGAGCTGCGGCGGCTGCTGGCGACCGCGCATGGCGGGCGGCCCCAGGTCCGCCACGAGAGCGGTCGCCCGATTGACCTCACGTTGCGAGGCGCGAGCTACCGGCTCACCGTCGCGGAAACCGGTCCAGGCCGTTACCTCGTCGGGTTCGTCACGGGAGATGACGTGCGGTCCGTCGACGCGATGCTGGAGCGGTCGGGCGAGCACACCGGTCAGGTCTGCTTCAACGGTCGCCGTTTCCGGCTGGTCAGCGGCACGCACGGCCCGATCTGCCTGGTCGAGATCGACGGCGTGACCCACCGGGTCAGCCGCGACGAAGGCGGAATCGTCCACTCGCCCGCCCCCGCCGTTGTGGCCGCGACTCCGCTCGCCGTGGGAGACAAGGTTGAGGCCGGCGCCCCGGTGCTGATCCTGGAGAGCATGAAGATGGAGACCATCCTGCGCGCGCCGTACCCGGCGCTGCTGAAGGAGTCTCTGGTCTGTGTCGGCGGCCAGGTCGAGGCCGGTGCGCCGCTGCTGCGCCTGCAACCGCTTGACGACGACGCCGACGACTGTGATGGCGTCGCGGCCGTGCCGCCCGACGCGGACCCGGACCTGATCGGCGAGCCCGCCGGGCTGGCCGCCGCGCAGCGCGCCGAACGCGGGCTGGCGGACCTGCGCGCCAGGCTACTCGGCTTCGATGTCGACCCGCGCGATGGCGACCGCCCCCTGACCGGCTACCTCGCGACGCGCGCCGAGCTTACGCGACGGCCGTTCGCGGCCGAGACAGAGCTGCTTGAGATCTTCGCCGACCTATCCGAGCTCAGCCGCGACAAGCCGGATGGCGAGGAAACCACGGCCGAGACCCGGCTGCACAGCTCGCGCGAGCACTTCCACACCTACCTGCAGAGCCTCGACGCCGGACGGCCCGGCCTGTCGGAGGCGTTCCGGGGCCGCCTCACCCGCGCGCTCAGCCACTACGGTGTCGACAGCCTGGACCGCACGCCCGCCCTGGAGGAGGCCGTCTTCCGGATCTTTCTCGCCCAGCAGCGCGCCAGTTCGGACGTCGCGGTGATCGCCGCGCTGCTGGAGTGCTGGCTCACCGAGGCACCGCCGCGCGAGGACCTGCGCGAGGACCTGCGCGACGGCCTGGGCCAGGTCGTCGCGCAGGCGCTTGAGAACCTGATCCGTGCCACACAGCTGCGCTTCCCGATGGTTGGCGTACTCGCGCGGAGCCTGGTGTTCCGCTGGTTCGCCCAGCCGCTGCTGCGCCGGTCGCGCGCCGCGGTCTACTCCCGGGTGCGCCGCCACCTGCGGTATCTCGGCCAGCACCCGGACGCGGCCGACCGCGTCGAGCGGATCGCCGAGATAGCCGCCAGCCCCCAGCCGCTCGTCCGGCTGCTTTGCCAGCGCATCGACGGTCCCGGCGCCGACACGGGCCCGCTGCTCGAAGCCATCAGCCGCCGCTACTACCGCGAGCACGGGCTATCGGCGGTGTGCTGTGAATCGATCGGGGATCGACCGGTCGTCACCGGTCGCTACGAGTTCGGCGGCGAGCCGCAGCGGCTGGCGGCGACGGTCACCGACTTCGGCGACCTGTCCAAGGCGCTGGCTCGGGTAGCCCCCGCGGCACCGGACGCGACGGCCCTCGTCACCGACATCTACCTCACGTGGGCCGGCCAGCCCGCCGATGGCAACGCCATGGCCGCCGGGCTGCGTGCCGCGTTGTCCGCTGTCGCGCTGCCCAGCGAGCTGCGCCGGGTCACCATCGTGGTCGCCAGGCGGCGCGGCGTGGCGGCGCACCACTTCACCTTTCAGCCTGGTCCTGATGGCCTGACGGAAGACCGGCTGCTCCGCGACCTGCATCCGCCCACCGCCCAGTGGCTGCAGCTGTGGCGGCTGCGGAACTTCGAGCTAACCCGATTGCCCACCGCGGACGAGGACATCTACCTGCTCCGGTGCGTCGCGCCGGACAATCCGTCGGACGAGCGACTGGTCGCGCTGGCGCAGATCCATGATGTGACGCCGCTGCGCGACGAGGAAGGCCGGGTGCTCGCGCTGCCCGCGGTCGAGGCTACGCTCGGCGCGTGCCTGGACGCGATCCGCCGGGTGCAGGCTCAGCACCCGGAGCGCAAGCGCATGGACACCAACCGGATCGTCGTGTACGTGTGGCCACCGAGCGACATCGCGCGCGAGGACCTCAGCGCCGTCACCCAGCGGGTGGTGCCGACAATCGCCGGCCCAGGGGTCGAGGAGGTCCTGTTCCTCGGCCACCGCGACCGGGCGGGCGGCAAGCTGAGAGCGGTGCGGTTCTCCTACGACGTTGCCACCGGCGTGCAGCTGACCGTCACCGACCCGCCGGCCGGCCTGATCCAGCCGCTGGACGACTACGGCCAGAAGGTGCTGCGGGCGCGGCGCCACGGCGCGGCCTACCCGTACGAGCTGCTTGACACGATCGGCGGGCCAGGCGGGTCGTTTACCGAGTACGACCTCGTCCCGGCGCAGGTCCCGGCGCAGGTCCCGGCGCTGGTCCCGGCGCAGGTCCCGGCGCAGGTCCCGGCGCTGGTCCCGGTCAGCCGGCCAAGAGGCCTCAACGAGGCCGGGATCGTCACCGGGGTGGCGACCACGCCGACCGAGCGGTACCCGGAGGGCATGACCCGGGTGGTGCTGCTCAGCGACCCGACAAAGGAGCTTGGCGCGCTGGCCGAGCCGGAGTGCGCCCGGGTGATCGCGGCACTCGACCTGGCGGAACGGCTGCGGTTGCCGGTTGACTGGTACGCGCTTTCCGCGGGAGCGCGCATCGCGATGGACTCGGGCACAGAGAACATGGACTGGATCGCGGCCGCGCTTCGCCGCATCGTGCGCTTCACGCAGGCGGGCGGCGAGATCAATGTCGTGGTGGCGGGGATCAACGTCGGCGGCCAGCCGTACTGGAACGCTGAGGCCACGATGCTCATGCACACCAGCGGCATTCTGGTGATGACGCCTGACTCCGCGATGGTGCTGACCGGCAAGCGGTCACTGGATTTCTCTGGGGGCGTGTCGGCGGAGGACAACGCCGGTATCGGTGGGTACGACCGTGTGATGGGGCCGAACGGCCAGGCGCAGTACTGGGCGCCCGACCCGCGTGCCGCGCACAACGTGCTGCTGTCGCACTACGAATACTGTTACGTGCTGCCGGGCGAGGAAGGGCCGCGCAGGGCCGGTACCTGCGACCCGGCCGACCGGGACATCACGGATTACCCGCATGCCGCCGCGGACAGCGACTTCACCACGGTCGGGCAGATCTTCTCCCGCGGGACCAACCTGGATCGCAAGAGGCCGTTCGACATTCGCACGGTGATGCGCGCGCTGTCGGACCAGGACCACCCGGTCCTGGAACGCTGGGCTGGCATGGCGGACGCGGAGACCGCGGTGGTACAGGACGTGTTCCTGGGTGGATGGCCGGTGTGCCTGGTAGGCATCGAGTCTCGCTCAGTGCCGCGGCACGGGTTCCCGCCCACCGACGGACCGGACACCTACACCGCCGGCACGCTGTTCCCGCTCTCGTCGAAGAAGGTCTCGCGGGCTATCAACTCGGCCAGCGGCAACCGGCCGCTTGTGGTTCTGGCGAACCTCTCAGGGTTCGATGGGTCGCCGGAGTCGATGCGCAGGCTGCAGCTGGAATACGGGGCCGAGATCGGCCGGGCGGTCATCAACTTCCGCGGTCCTATCGTGTTCTGCATCATCACGCGGTATCACGGTGGCGCGTTCGTGGTGTTCTCCAAGGCGCTCAACCCGAACCTGACGGTGCTGGCGGTCGACGGCTCGTATGCCTCCGTGCTGGGCGGCATGCCCGCCGCGGCGGTGGTGTTCACCGCCGATGTCGACGCGCGTGCCGCCAGCGACCCTCGGGTGGCAGCCCTGGAAGCCCGTATCGCCGCGGCTGAGGGGACCGAAAGAGCCGCGCTCGTCGTCCGGCTGACGGACGTTCAGGCCGGCGTGCGCGCGGAGAAGCTGGCCGAGGTCGCGGCCGAGTTCGATCGCGTGCATTCGATTCAGCGCGCTCAACGGGTGGGCTCGGTCGATTCGATCATCCGGCCGGAGGAGTTGCGGCCGCGGGTCATCGCCTCCGTGGCGCGCGGTCTGGCCGGGTGCCGGCATGTCACAGATCCCGCGCCAATCCCGTCTTCATTGTGAGGCGGTTCGCTGGCGACGTAACACCGGTGGTGCAGCCCGGGAGGAACGCATGAGTCATGAGGCCGAGGTCCCCGAGACGCTCAGGGCTATAGGCGGATGGCTGGATGACAGATTCCATGGCGCGAACTACGCGCGCACCCTCATGCGGAAGGTCTTTCCTGACCATTGGTCGTTCATGCTCGGGGAGATCGCGCTCTGGTCGTTCGTTATCCTATTGCTGACCGGCACGTACCTCGCCTTGTTCTTCGTACCGTCGACGCAGGACGTGGTTTACCACGGCTCCTATACCAAGCTCGACGGCATCACGATGTCGCAGGCCTATGAATCCACGCTGCACATCAGCTTCGAAATCCGCGGCGGCCTGCTGATCCGGCAGATCCACCACTGGGCGGCCGACCTGTTCATGGTCGCGATCTGCGCCCACATGCTGCGCCATTTCTTCACCGGGTCGTACCGCAAGCCGCGCGAGATCAACTGGCTGATCGGCATAGTGATCTTCTCGCTAGCACTGGTCGAGGGCCTGTTCGGCTACTCGCTGCCAGATGACCAGTTGTCTGGCACCGGCCTGCGGATCTTCGAGGGCGTGCTGCAGGGCATCCCGATCGTCGGCACGTATACCGCGTACTTCCTATTCGGCGGGGCGTTCCCCGGCGATCAGATCGTGCCGCGAATGTACATCGTTCACGTGCTGCTCATCCCCGGGCTCATCCTCGCGCTGGTGACGGCCCACCTTCTCCTGGTATTCCACCAGAAGCACACCGCGATGCCGGAGGGGAGGCAGACTGACCGCCTTGAGTACGGACAGCCGTTCTTCCCGTACTTCGTACTCAAGGGCACCGCGTGGTTCTTCTTCATCTTCGGCGCCTTGGCCGTAATGGCCACGTTTGCCCAGATCAACCCTGTCTGGCTGTACGGGCCTTACACGCCGCTGGCGATTTCCTCGGCGTCTCAGCCCGACTGGTACCTGGGGATCCTGGAAGGCGCGCTGCGTATCATGCCGGCCTGGGAGATCAACTTCCTCGGGCACACGCTATCGCTGAGCGTGCTTATCCCGTTCGCGCTGCCGCTGGGCATCATCCTGCTCGGCGCGGCCGTTTGGCCGTGGTTCGAGTCCTGGGCCACCGGCGATAAGGCGGTCCATCACATCAACGACCGGCCGCGGAACGTTCCGTTCCGCACCGGTATCGGCGTGGCGGTCATGGTCTTCTACGGCGTGCTGTGGGCGGAGGGCGCCAACGACGTCCTCGCCGACCGGTTCCTGGTCCCGCTGTACACAATCACGTGGATCGCACGGGTGCTGGTGATCGTAGGTCCTGTGATCGCGTTCTTCGTGACCCAGCGGATCTGCATCGCACTGCAGCGCGGAGATCGCGAAACCCTGGAGCACGGCGTGGAGACGGGAATGATCAGCCAACTGCCTGACGGCGGGTTCGAGGAGCGCACCCGGCCGGTCAGCGAGGAAGAGCGGGCGGTGCTCGAGCCCAGGAACGCGGCGTTCGTCCGCGTCATCCCGCCGCGCCAGACCGACGCCAACAATGTTCCCGCGCCAGGCTCCATCACCATGCGGGGATGGTTGCGGGCCAGGGTCAACCGCGCGTTCGTCAGCACGCTCCCGGTCGTGACGGGCAACGGCCACGAGGACGGTCATGACGGCGACCACCGCCCGGCCGTGAGCACGGCCGTGAGCACGGCTGTGAGCACGGCGGCCGACGGCCGCGAAGAGACCAAGAGCATGCCGATACGCTGATCTTGGTCTTGGCGTTTCTTGGTCTTGGCGTTCAATCCATGGGCCGGCGAGCCTGATTCACCTCGTGTGCGACCGCCCAGGCGTCCGCCACCGGACCCACGTGCCCGAGCTTGTCCGGATTGCTCACCGAGCGGATCGTCTGAATCTGCCCGTCGAGAACCTCGAGCGTCAAGGTAAAGAGCACCTTGTCGTCCCGATCGCGGAAGATCGCTCCCGGATGGCCGTTTATCTCGCGCCGCTCAAACGTCACGTCGATCCGGACCAGCCACGGGAAGATCGAGACAAGCAACCGGGCCACGCTCTTAGCGCCGATGATGCTCCTGGGCAGCGTCGGCACCTTACCGCCGCTGTCCCCGACCAGCTGAACGTCGGCGGCGAGCAGTTCCTGCAGGCCGTCGACTTCGCCTTCCCTGAGCGCGCCGAAGAACTGCGCCGCCAGTTTCTCTCGCTCCCTGCGGTCCGCCTCGAACCGAGGACGTCCCGCGTCCACGTGGCGCCGCGCCCGCACCGCGAGCTGGCGGCACGCCGCCTCGGACCTCCCCACCGCCGACGCGATCTCCGGGAAGCCGAACCCGAACACTTCATGCAGCACGAAGACCGCCCGCTCGAGCGGGGTCAGCCGCTCAAGCAGCAACAGGGCCGCCATCGAAACCGAGTCGGCCAGTTCCGCCGAGCGCTCCGGGTCCTCGTAGGGATCCGTTACCAGCGGCTCTGGAAACCATGGCCCGATGTACTCCTCCCGCTGGAAGCGGGCCGAACGCAGCACGTCGATCGAGACCCGGGTGACCACAGCCGAGAGGAAGTCCTTGACCGATGCCGGTTGTACCGGGGAGGCCGCGTAGCGCAGCCAGGTTTCCTGAACCGCGTCCTCGGCCTCGCTCACGCTGCTGAGGATCCGGTAGGCGATCGAGAACAATAGCGGCCGCAACCGCTCGAACTCCTCGTCCGGGATCATGCGGGTTCGTCCTTGAAGCCTCGGCGCCACGACGGGCAGCGCGGCTCCCAGCCGAGCTCCCCTGCTGTCCAAGAATTTACTTCTCAAGCCCAAGACGCAAGCGCCCGGGCCTCGGTGGGGACTTCCAACCCGGCGATCATCTTGGTTGCCGCTGTGACGAACGCGGCCTGCCTGTGCGTGCCGAAAACCTCATCCTGTGGGTGCCTAAACTCTGTCACCGCGTGCTACCTGGGCATACGCGAATGGAGCCACGATCCGCTTCCGCCGCAGACTGAAAAACGACGCGGTGAGCCCTTCACCCGATCGACCGGAGATCCAGGTCATGGGCACGACACAGTTTTGGCACTTTGCAACTGGTCGGAGCCATGGACGGGATTCTCGGCGCGCACACTCGGAAAGGGGTGCATGTAGGTATTGACACATCCGGGCGTCGAGCATAGCTTCCTAATAGGAAACTTTCCTAATAATAAATCACCGAGATGGGACGGCGCAACGCGCTGCGGAAAGCCTGGGGATCTCGGCTTGCGACCCGCGTGAAAGGCGATCTGTGATGCCCCGAGCCTCACGTCTGACAACTAGCAGACGAATACTCGTACCGATTGCCGCCGCCGTCACGACGCTCGCTGCGATGGCCGCGCTCCCCCTCACGGCCACTGCCGCCCACGCTGCCAGCACCCTGTGCAACTCGCAGACGGCTTCAGTGGCCGGCGGGGCGTACACGGTGGAAAACAACGAATGGAACTCCAGCGCGTCCGAATGCGTCACAACGGACGGGAACGCCGATTTTGCCGTGGCCAACTCGGCCATCTCCAATCCGACCAACGGCGCCCCAGGCGGCTACCCCGCGATCTACAAGGGCTGTCACTGGGGAGCGTGCACCTCGAACAGCGGTCTGCCCATCCAGGTCGGCAACCTGACCCCGGGTAAGGTCACCACGAGCTGGACAACCAGCCAAACCTACGCCGGCGCCTACGACGTCGCCTACGACATCTGGTACAACCAGAGCCCCACCACCTCCGGTCAGCCCAACGCCGAAGAGATGATGATCTGGCTCAACGACAATGGCGGCGTCGAGCCGGCCGGCTCGGTCGTCGCAAGCAACGTCACACTCGGCGGGCACACGTACAACATCTGGGAAGACCAGATGAGTACCTGGAAGGACGTCTCGTACGTCATGACCAGTGGCACCACCTCGGTCAGCAACCTCGACGTGGGCATCCTGGCCGCCGACTCGGTCAGCCGCGGGTACATGACCGACTCCGACTACCTGATCGACCTGGAGGCAGGCTTCGAGCTGTGGCAGGGAGGCGCCGGCCTGACCACCGACTCGTACTCGGTCAACATCAACACCAGCGGCGGCACCACCGGCCCGATCGTTGGCTATGAAGGCCTGTGCCTGGATGACCGCGGCGCGAGCACCGCAGAGAAAAACCCGATCCAGGTCTACACCTGCAACGGCACCGACGCCCAGCAATGGACCGTGGAGCCGAACAACACCCTCGAGGTGCTCGGCATGTGCCTGGATGTGGACGCGGCCGGCACCGCGAACGGCACCCTAGTGGACCTCTACACCTGCAACGGCACCGGCGCCCAGGTCTGGGAACCGCAGTCTGATGGCGCTCTGGTCAACCCCAACTCCGGTAAGTGCCTGGACGACACCGGCTACGGCGGATCCGGCACACAGGTGCAGATCTGGTCCTGCACCGGTAATGACAACCAGAGTTGGACACTGCCATAGACACACCGCAGATACCCGCGCTGGCTGCGCGAGCAATACCAGGCACGCCTGCGCAGCCTCAAGGAGCGCTCCGGCGAACCGGACCGAACGGGATGATTGTCCTGACCCCTGACGGCGAGCAATTCGCACGCGACATCCGTCCCGTCCTCGAAGCACTCACGCGGTCCCGCGAGAAGAACCCCGGTCACGCACCATGAACCGGCTCGCCCCGGAATCGGATTTGCCCGCTGCCGATGCCCCGTGAAGTGCCCCTTGGGACAGCGGTTCGGTGAAGAATGAGCCAGATGACGTTCGGACTACCCGTGGTCGAGACAGCGCGTCTGACCGCGTGGTGCAAGATGCATCTGGGCAGCCCGGCGGAAAGCGAGCTGTTCCGGACGGGCCACCTTACCCGCGTGATCGGAACACGGCTAGCCGACGGGCGCGAGGTCGTGGTGCGGGTCCGCCCGGCAGCAACACGGATCGCCGCATGCACCGAAGTGCAGCGCCGCCTCTTCGAATCCGGTTATCCCTGTCCGCAGCCCCTGGCCGGCCCCGCACTGCTCGGTGCCCATGAGGCCACCGCCGAGAGCTACATCCCGGGCGGGGCCACGCTGCCCGACTCCGAACGCACCGCACAGCCGTTCGCCGCGGCGCTCGCGCAACTGGTGCACCTGGCTCCCCCACCCGGTCAAGTGCCCTCGCTCGCACCCGCGCCAGCATGGGCAGCATGGAACCACAGCCAGGGCGGGCTATGGCCGCGGCCCGAGGACCTGGACGCGGACTTGAACAAGGCCGGCGGACCGAGCTGGATCGATGAGACAGGCCGGGCTGCACGGCAGAAACTGCGGGAAGGCCGGGACCAGGCGGTGATCGGGCACGGCGACTGGATCACGGACAACCTGCGCTGGCACGGCAGCCGACTGCTGGTGGCCTACGACTGGGACAGCCTGATCGCCGACAGCGAGGCAGTTATCGCCGGACTGGCCGCCGCCATCTACCGGTATCCCGAGCTGACCACCGTGACCGAGACCCGCGAATTCCTCGACGCCTACGCCACCGCCCGCAGACGGCCATTCGACCCCGGCGAACTGCAGCGCTGCTGGGCCGCAGGCGTCTGGACCAGGGCCTTCGACGCCAAGCAGGAACACGCCGCCGGACAGGCAGTCACCATCCTGACCCAAGACGAAGCCGATGAACGCCTCCACCAGGCTGGACTGCACTAAGCCGCAGCTACTCCACGGCAGTCACGCACCGTAAACCCGGCTGCGGCAGCGAATGCTCAACTACACGAACCATCCTTGCCCAGACACTGCTCAACTACGCAACGTCCCAGGTCGCGCCGATCAGTTAAGGATAGCGACGACGGACGATATCATCGGAAAGGTTCGCATCATCGAACGCGACTTCCGGAAGATGCTGGCGGAATGCGAAGTAACGGCATTACATTACAACACACTAGAAAGGCCATTTAAGCCTTGTGTCGCGGTGCGCACTGAGTAGCCATGCGGACATGGTGGGCGACCGCAGCTCGCGTGGCGGCATCGCCTGATCTGGTTTGCTGATCTGCGGGGACCTGACGTCGCACGTCCGGAAGTGTAATGTGAGATGACGTGACCCTCGGCCCGGACCTCACCAATGCCCGGATCAAGGAACTGCGCGCGATGGAGGGCATGTCGTGGATCACCTGCCTGCACCCCCCTTCTACCGCAGTTGGCACCTGCGCACGGCCTGGGAACCGATCACCGTTACTGATGAGTTCCGCAGCTTCCGTGACTTCTCGGACCACCTGGCCGCCCTGACCCGCAATGAACTGTGCCGTCTCGTTGACGCGACAGCACAGGGCGCTGGCGGCGGACCGCGTACCGCGCGGCCGTCGTGTCCGCGCCCGCCGAACCAACCCCCGGCCAGCAGAGTGCCTTCGACCTCTTCGGCGCGGTCATTCCGCTCACCCTCGCCATTTAAGGGAAATCGTCATGGCCGACCCCGCGATTTCTGTCGTTATCCCCACCTACAACAGGCGCGACGAGCTGCGCCAGACTCTCGAAACGCTCACCGCACAAGAATTCCCGGCAAAGGAATTCGAGGTGATAGTCGCGGACGACGGCTCGTCCGATGATTCCGCCGAGGTGGCCAGGTCGTTCGACGGGCCGCTGCAGGTGAAGTACATCTTCCAGGAGGACCTCGGGTACCGTGCCGGAGCCGCGCGCAACGCAGGGGCGCGACTCGCGGCGGCGCCGATCCTCGCGTTCCTCGACTGCGGCACGCTGGCCGGGCCCGGGTTCGTCGGCGGGCACCTGGCCGCGCATTCGGAGCCGGGCAGGCGGGCCGTCGTCGGCTACTGCTTCGGCTATAACGTGTTCCGCCAGGAGAAATGGGTGCCAGCCGGGCTCGGCACGGCCAGCCTGGCGGACATCGTCCGGCTGAACGCCGACGAGCCGCTCTTTCAGGACCTCCGGCACGTTGAATGGGAGCGGTTCGGATTCGACCCCATGAAGTTCGCCGCCCCGTGGTTCCAGTTCTACTCAATGAACTGCTCGGTGCGGGCCGCGGAGTTCTGGGCGGTCGGCGGGTTCGACGAGATCTTCAAGACGTGGGGGATCGAGGACGTCGAGCTCGGCTACCGGCTTTACCGCGACGGCTTGGCGATCACGCTCTCCCGCGACGCGTGGACAATCGAGCTGCCCGGTGATGGCGCGATCAGGCGGCGCCTGTACAGCCTGATGCGCAACGCGCAGATTTTTCTCGATAAGTTCCGCGAGCCGTTCGTCGAGCTGTACGCCGAGGCGCTGCTCAGCCTTAAGATCAAAACGCTGGAACCCGACGCCATGATGTTCGCCCGCTGGACCGAGCAGGCCAGGGAGCTCGACGTGGCAGCCGAGATCGAGTCAGCGGTCCGCGAGTTGCCGGCCGGGGCGAACGTCGCGGTCTTCGGTTGCGGCGGGTCGGTCCCGGCCGCGCTGCCGTCGGCCGTGCTGCTGGACTTCGACGAGGCCCTGCTCGCGCGGGCACTGCTCGCCACGCCCACCGCGGACGGCGGGCATACCGGATATCACGCGATCGGGCTGCGCACCGAACTCGCAGGGGGTTCGGCCGACGCGGTGATCGTCACCTCGCGGCTGCGCGGGCTATGGCCCAGGTACGGCCAGCGGATCACCGCCGAGGCGCACCGCGTCGGCCGGCGCGTGCTGGTGACAGCGTTACAGCGGTGCGGCTCACGCTCATAGCTCGCTGCGCACGGTAACATGCGGTGGCGTCTCCGGCGGTGCCGCGGTGGCTGACAGTACGCTGCGATCGCCACGCCGCTCCGGGAGCAACTTGAACCCCGCGAGCCGCAGGGTAACGGCCATAATCCGGTTGCGCTCGGTTGAGATCATCTCGGCTTCCAGTCGCACGCCAGCCTCATGAGCCCGCCTCCGGATGTCGTCGAGCAGCAGCGATCCCGCGCCGCGCGAAATGACCCGGCAGGACGTGAGCAAAAGCTTCAGAACCCAGACATCTTGCGTGGTCTCCAGCACGGCCAGGCCAATGGTGCCGTAGTCGCCGAAACGGTCGCGCAACGACGCCGCCAGCAGCAGATGATCGGGCTCGCATTGGAGCTTTTCCAATTCCTCCCGGCTGTAGACGATGCCCGTCGTATTAAGCTGGCTGGTACGGAGAGTAAGCTCGCGGGCGCGATCGAGGTCATCGGGGCGCAGCCGACGGGCAGAAAACTGGAGACCAAGCTGCGCGGTGAACTCCTGCCTTGACAGCCCTGAGGCCTGTTCAGCGTCCGCACGGGCCTGTTCGGCCTGGTACATCACACGGCGCGTTTTGCCCTCGCTCGTGACGGACTGTCCACGTACCCGGGCCATAAGAGAACCGAGATCTTCGGGGGCGATGCATTGCACCGTGGGCAGCGCTGAGGCGACCTGTGCCCGTTCGTAAGGATCATCGTCCACGAGGACCATCGAGTCCAGGCCGATATTGAGCTGCTCCGCTATGACCTGCACACTGATGTTTTTGTCCCGCCATCCGATCTGCGGAAAGAGGAAATAGCCGGCAACGCCGAGCCGGTTCAGAATTTCCAGCGCAGTATTTTCGTCGCTCCGGCTGGCAATCGACTGGAGCACGCCGGCGGCGTCGAATTCCAGGACGGATTCGCGAATGCCTGCCCTGAGCCTGACGTCGTCAGACTCCAGGGCGACGCCCTCCCATAGCGTCATGTCGAGATCCCAGACCACGCACTTAACGAGGGTCATGACACCTTCTCGGACATGAGGGCAGTCGGGCCGGCCCGACCCCGGTCGCCAGCGGCAGGCCCGGCCGCCGCCAGCCGCTCCAGGCGCGCGGCGGCAGCGAGCGCCCCGCCGGCCGACGCGAACGAGTCCCGTATCCGCCCGGCGGCCGCGCGGTACGCGGGATCACTGAGCACCGCGAGCACCGCGCGGCGCAGTTCGGATGGGCCAGCCCGGCTGAACCGCACCCGGATCCCGGCGCCCGCGGCCGTGACCTGCGAGGCCATCACGGGCTGATCGTGCCTGATGGGGGCGATGATCAGCGGGATGCCGTACGCGAGCGCCTCGCATACCGTGTTCATGCCGCCGTGGCTGATCACCGCGTCCATCTCCGGGAGCAGCTCAAGCATCGGCACATACCGGGTGACCAGCACATTCTCCGGCGGATCGGGCAGCGCTTCCGGCGGACCGACCACGATGGCCTGCAGTTGCGCGCGCATCGGGGCGACGGCGTCCGCTACCCGCCGGTAAAAGCCGCTCGCGATGCCCGTGGCCAGCGTGCCCACAGTGACGAGCAGCTTGCGCCGCCCCGGGTCCAGCCTGTCCCACTGGTCCCACGGGGCCTGGGCGGGACGAGGCCCCAGGGCCGGACCGACCAGTGCGAAATGATCGGGGAAGTCCTGTTCTCCGGTCAGGGCCTCCGTGGTGAACGCGATGACCAGATGGGGGGAAAATCTGAGGTCCGTCGCGAAAGCTTCATGATCCCTGTCGCCAATGCCGGCGCATGCCGGGTCGCCCGTTGCCCGGCAGAGCGCGGCCATCTGGTCGTGCACCCAGCCGGTGCACCCTGGCACCGCGCGCAGCGGCTCGGTCAGCTCCAGCGCCTGGGCGATCAGCGTCGCCCAGCGCAGGCCGTGCTGGCGGGCGGTCAGCGCGCCCGCCAGCGCGTGCTGATCCGCCACCAGCAGGTCCGGCTGGTAGGCCCGCACCGCCTGGTCCGCCGCGGGCAGCGTGAACCTGGCCTGCGGAAGTATGTACTCCTGCCAGACCGACATCACCGACGCCAGCCCGTGCTCCGCCTGCTCGCGGTAGATCCTGGCACCGGTCGGGAACACGGTCGCACCGGGCCCGAGCAGCGGGCGGAAGAACGTCTCGGGACCGCACCAGGCCACCTCGTGGCCGCGCCCGGCGAGCGCGCCCGCCACCGCCGAGGCGGCGTTCGCGTGCCCGAAAAGCGGTGGCACGACGAAAAGGAAGCGGCTCACCGGGGTCCTCCTGCCCTACCCTCATGTGGTGCCCCACCCGGCGGTACCGGGTTATCATACGGTCGCCGAAAGATGGGTAAAAGTCCATGGTGGAAAGAGTTCTCGTCCAGTTCGAGGCAGACGGCGCCGGGGTCGCGGAGCTCAGCTGGGGGCAGCGCGAGATCTGGTCCGCGATGCTGGCGAAACAACAGTCGCTGGCCGTCGGCGGCGTGCGGCAGGTGCCTCCGGAGCGCACCATCTCGGACGTCGCCTGCGACCTGCAGTTCATCATGACCCGCCACCAGTCGCTGCGGACCAGGCTGCGGTTCATGGAGGATGGCACCCCGCTGCAGGTCGTGGAGAACTCCGGCGAGATACCGCTGGAGATCGTCGACGCGGGCGACGAGGACCCGGCTAAGGTGGCGGCCGCGGTGGCCGACCGGTACAAGGCGGTGAACTTCGACTACGAGACCGAGTGGCCTACGCGGATGGCGGTGATCACCGCCCGCGGCGCGGCGACGCACGTGGCTGAGATGTTCTGCCATCTCGCCACGGACGGCTTCGGCCTCGCCGTGCTGCGCGATGATGTCGCCGCGCGCTATCGCGGCCAGGCCCCGCCGGTCACCGCGACGCAGCCGCTCGAGCAGGTGATCGAGCAGCGCGGCCGGGCCGCACGCCGCACGCACGACGCGGCCATGAGCTACCACGAGCGGCTGCTGCGCGACGCGCCGGCCACGCAGTTCCGCGAGTCGGGGGATCAGCGCAGCCCGCGGATCTGGGTGCTCACCTGTACCTCGCCAGCCGCTCACCGGGCGCTACAGGTGCTCGCGGCGCGAGCAGGCATGACGACCTCGCCAGTGCTGCTCGCCGCGTTCGCGGTGACGCTCACCGAACTGACCGGCGTCGACCGGGCCGTGCTGAACACGGTGGTGAACAACCGCTTCAGGCCCGGTTTCGCCGGGTCGGTCAGCCCCGTACAGCAGAGCTGCCCTTGCGTCATCGACCCAGCCGGGGACTTCGGCGAGGTGCTCACGCGGGCCTTCCGCGCCGCGATGGGCGCGTTCAAGAACGCCTACTTCGACCCGGATGGCAAGAGCGAGCAGATCGCCAGGATCGGTATGGAGCGCGGCACGGAGCTGGACCTGTCCTGCCTGTTCAACGACCTCAGGGCGGGCAGCCGCGGGGGCGCGGACACGTCCAGTGGGGCGGACCCGGCCGACCTGCGCGAGGACCTGTCCCGGACCACGCTGACCTGGGGCGAACGCAACGACACGCCGGACGACAAGCTGTTCCTCAACATCGGCGACGCCCCTGGCGCGCTCGTCTACGAGCTGCGGGCGGACACCCGCTATGTCAGCCCGCAGGACATGGAGACGTTCATGCGCCGGTTCGAGAGCGTCCTCGTCGACGCCGCCACCGGCAGCAGGACTACTGCCACGTGACCGCTCGGGCGGAGGTGGCGGCGTACATCCCGAGCACTAGGTGCCGCAGCAAGCAACGTGAAAGTGGAGGAAGCATGACCGACAGCGCCATGCGGCAGCGAGTCCTTGACAACATCCGCGCCGTCTTGCCGCGCGTGCTCAACAGCGCGAGTGACGGCGAGGAACAGGCGCGTGCCGCCTCCGAGGAGACCCGGCTGATGGAAGACCTCGGGCTCACCTCGACGGAGGCCCTCGAGCTCCTGCTTGAGCTGGAGAAGTGCCTGGACATCCAGATCGATGTCGAGCCGATGGAGCCGTCTGACCTCGCGTCGCTCGGCTCACTCGCGGACTTCGTAGCCGACCACGCGATGCTCGGCTAACGGACGCGACCACACAGATTGGCGTTTCATGATACTTGGCATTGACCACGTGGGGCTGGCGACTAACGACGCCGTCGGCGCGGGAGTTTTCTTGGCCGCGCTGGGCATGCGCAGGACCGAAAGCGGAGTGGCCGAAGACTACGGCGTTGCCTGCGATTTCTGGGAATATCCGGCCGTCGACAACTCGGCGACCGGCGCGCCGGGCTGCCCGGCGATCGAGACGGTTTGCCCGATCCGGGACAACTCGTCGGTCTCCGAACGGCTGGCCCAGAATTTGTTCGGCCTATACCACATCGCATTCCGGGTGGACGACATCCAGTCGGAGATCGATCGGTTGCGCGACAGCGGGTTCTTCATTATTAACGCCCATCCGCATGACGGGGCCCGGTCGGGTATGCGGGTTGCCTTCATGTATGCCAAGAAGCCGGCCAGCCTGGTGGTCGAGCTCGTCCAATACCAGGCAGGCCGGGAGGCTAGCTGATCGCTGGGGAGGATCGCCCGACGTCGATCGCGGCGAGGCAGAGGCTGCCGGGCAGCGGGTCGTAATCGGCGACCAGCACCCGCCGGCCGCGCGCGGCCCATCCGGGCAGTCGCCCCGCGACCTCCCACCACACGCCAGTGGAGGGCTGGTCGGCGGACGCGACGATCACCTCCCCCGCCACGCTGGGCGCGGCCGAGATAACCGCCTCGGCGACCCCGCTCCCGGCTACCACCGTGACGTCGCTGTGCCCGGCCGATAGTTCCGCCAGGTCCGCGGCCAGCAGCCTGCCCACCTCTGTCCTGGCGACTCCCGCGCGCAGCCGCACCGAATCCAGCAGGCCCGCCCCCGCCTGGTCGCAGCGCAGCGCGACAGCGGCGTGCCTGGCGGGGGCGGCGGCCGGGACTGCCAGCTCGTGATGGATGGCTGACTGCTCGAGGACCACGAGCAGTGCCCGGAGGGAGTCCGCGGCGACGGCGTGCGCGCGAATCAGCCGCAGTCCGGTGAACGCGGCAACGGTCCCGCAGTCGCAGACGGCGAAGGCCATCGGGTTGCCCGGGCACAGGTGGCTGAGATGGGGGGCGATGGAACCCCAGGGCATGACGTCGGACACCGCGAACGCCATCACAAGAAGATCGACCGGCCGGTCCGCCGGAACGGCCTCGGCAATCAGAACGCCGGCCATATGGCCGTAGGACTGGCCCAGGCCTTCGCCGAAAGCCTCCTCCCGCAGGCTCAGCCCGTAGGGGCGCACCATGTCCGCCACCCAGGCGCGGTACGCCGGATCGCGCGCCGACTCGGCCTGGTCGTCGAACACTCGCCGCGCGGCCCCGGATATCCGGACCGCGGCGGTGCCCGCGCCGATAGCGGGCGAGCCGACCCGGTACACCTAATGCTCGACAACCATGGCGGCGAACGTCGCCCCGAACCCGGCGGCGGCGATGAGGTACCTGTCGCCAGGGCGCAACAGCCCGCGCTCCACCGCGGTCACGTAGTTGATGAACGCGTCCGCGCAGAACGCGTGCCCGGTGACAGGAACGTTGTCGAGCAGCACGCGGCCTACGGGAAAGCCCATCCTGCGGCACTGCCGCTGCCAAGACGGCATGTTGACGTTGGTCGGCAGGATCAGGCTGAGGTCGCCCAGGCTCACCCCGGCCTGGGCAGCGGCCGCGGACATGGCCTCGGCGAACGACGCGGGGTATTCCTTCTCATAGCGGGACGCCACGTCGGGCAGCCTGTCAAGCCGACCGTTGAACTCCCCGCGGATGCTCACGGCGTAGGAAAGCACCCGGTCCGCCGGGCCATCCAGGCTGACCAGGCAGGCCGCGGCCGCCTCACCGAAAATGGTTATGCCGGGAATGAACTGAGCGTCGCGCGTAAAGGCTTTCTCCCCAGTCAGGACAAGCGCAAGCGCTCGCGGATCCCCGTCCTCGGCGAGCAGGCGGCCGGCCATGTCCACGGCCAACAGCCCGCTCGCGCACGCGTGGTGAGTCACGGTGAAGCTGACCGCGTGGCCCAGCCCGAATGCCCGGCACAGGTCGCGCAGCGGATTGGCCGGATAAGGCGCGACGAGCGACATGACGCGCGCATGCAGCACGTAGCGGACGAGATGCTCCCGGCCCCTCAGCCCGCCCAGCCGCCCAGTCGCGGCGGACAGCAGGTCCAGCAGGGTTCCCCCGGGGTCCAGGCGGATCTCGGCCAGTCCGAGGTAGCGCCGGAAGAGCCTCGTCTGCATGGACGTCAGCCCGAGCTGCGCGGTCACGTCCTCAACGGGCACGCGCTTGTCCGGCAGGTAGCAGGCCACCTCCTCAAGCGCGGTCATGTCCCACCTCCCGAGGATGACGCTGCATGGCACAGGCGCTCAAGTCAACCATTGACCGGCCAGCGGAGCCGGTGGTTCATTAGTCGGAACACCTGGAGGGGCCCGACAATGTCAGAATCGACGGGGACCGAGGCAGGCGCGCAGCTGCGTGATGAGATCATGGGGTTGCTGCGCCAGCTTATCGGCAATGATCCCTCATGGGCGGACCGAGTGACCCCGTCCGCCCGGCTTGACCAGGACCTGTGGCTGGACAGCATGGAGGTGGCCGCCCTGGCGGGCCTCCTGCGGGATGCATTTGGCGACCGCGTGGACCTGGCGGCCTTCCTCGCCGGACTCGACTTCGAACATCTTGTCGCGCTAACCGTCGCGGATCTAGCCGCCCATGTCAGCGCATGTCTGGCCGCCGGATGAGATCCCTGGGAGAAATTGTCATAACAATGTTCACTCGTTTCACACTGCACGGAGATCGACGGCGGGCCCGTTGTCCGGTCTGTGACAACGTTCTACGCTAGGCACGGCAAGTGATCCCGCTGTTTCCAGCCAAGTCCCGGGAGCGAGCCTGCGCATGAGCACGTCGGCAAAGGTCGCCCGCGACACCTGGCTGATCTTCCAGCGGCAGTCGCTGGTCGCGTTCCGGACGCCGGTCGCGTTCGGGCTCAGCCTGTTCCAGCCGGTCATGTACGTGCTGCTCTGGGCCCCGGTGCTCAAGGAGGCGCTGCGGAACACCGGCGTTACCAGCTACTCAGACGCGTTCCGAACCTACGTGCCGGGCCTGGTCACGGTCATGGCGGTGTACGGCGGCCTGTTCGCCGGCTTCGGCCTGCTGGCCGAAATCCGGTCCGGCATCATCGAGCGCGGGCGGGTGACGCCGGTCAGCCGGGCGTCGCTCATGCTCGGCCGCGCGCTGAGCGACGTCGCGACCATGTTTACCGGCGCCCTGCTCATCACGTTGTTCGCCGTCGCGATCGGGATGCGCGTAGGGCCCGGTGACCTGCTGTTCGCCTTGCTGATCGTCCTGCTGCTCGAGCTGATGATGGTGTCGCTCGGCTACGCGGTGTCGATGTCGGTGCGTCACGAAGCCGTGCTCATGTCCGTAATCGATACGGCTATCCAGCCGGTGGTGCTGCTAGCCGGCGTTCTGCTGCCGCTGACGGTGGCGCCGCTGCTGATGGTGCGGATAGCGAAGTGGGACCCGTTCTACTGGATCACCAGCGGTGTGCGCGCGCTATACAACGAGAATCCGGGCTCGTTCGCCGTGTGGGTGAGCCTGGCCGTCACGGTGGCGATGACGGCGGTCGCGATGTCCTGGTCGGTCCATCTGTTCGCGCGCAAGCTGCAGTAAGAGGTCCCGTTACCGGATTTCTCGCGCGAACAGCCGCAGGCACCATGCCACGGCCAGCGCCGTCACTGGCACCATGAGCGCGAAACTCACCCAGACGGCGGTGGCGCCGAGGCTGCCCGCGAACAGGTCGCGCATGCCGCTCGTGGCCCAGTAAAACGGGTTCACCCTCGCGATGTCGACCATCCACAGCGGTGCCAGCGTCAGCGGCAGAAGCATGCCGGAGACAAGCATTACCGGCTGGCTCCCGGTGCCCAGGATCGAGCCGACGGCCCTCGCGCTGCGGATCTTCAGAGTCACGGCGTAGGACAAGGACACGCTGGTTAGGGCTACCAGCGCCATCAGCAGATAGGAAAGCAGCAGTCCACCGATACCCACCGCCAGACCCCAGAACAACGCGAGGACCGTGATGACCACGCCCTGGAAGACGAGCGAGGCCACCTCGCGCAGCGCCCGGCCGAGCATGAGCGACGCCCGGCTGACCGGCAGCACCCGTGACCGCTCAATGATCCCGGAATGCACCTCGGCGAGCAGGATGAAGCCTGTGATGAGGCCGCTGACCAAGGCGGTGTACGCGAGCAGGCCGGGCACGTACACCCGGAACGCCTCCGCGTAGGTGGTGACGCCCTGCGCGCTCAGCGCTCCCTTGAGCATCGGCGCGTAGATCAGCATGTACGTGACCGGATAGACGAAGGTCAGGACGATCCGCACCGGCATGCGCAGCAGGAGAAGCAGCTGCCGCTGGAAGGTCAGCCAGGTGTCACGGACGAGTTTCGCCGGGCCGTTCCATTGAAGGGGCGTAAGGGCTGCCGACGAGGCGGCGTCGACCATCGTGGCTCCCATTGTCTGCTCGTGTCTTCGGGCACGACGCTACAAGCCACGCGTGGCGCGGTCAACGCGGATGGAGGCCTGTTCAAATTGGCTGACACGATTGAATCGATCCGGCAATTGATATTCGGTCCCTGGCGGGAAATGAATTACGAACACCGGCGGCATCGACGCGGCGATAGGCAGCCGCGTTACGGCCTGTCGGCGAGCGAGAGCCAGTCGATGACGGTCGCGCGGAGTACGGGATCTTCGGTGAGGCCGAGGTTCAGGCCCCACAGCTGGTAGTGGACAGCCCGCAGCAACGTCCAGCCGCGCGCCAGTTCCGCATCGAGCCTAGCCTCGTCCACTAGGGCGTCGAACCGGCGTCGCAGCCCAGCCGTTCCGCCGCTCATCACCTTCGGATCGGTGACCAGCCAGGAACCGCGTGCGCTGGAGGCACGGAGGGCGGGAAGGTCCGCGGGCTGCGCCGACCCGTGGTCCTCGTGGCAGGCGGCGGACGAGTTGCGGCGCGCGGTGCCGACGCTCGGCCGTGAGCGGATCGAGGAGGTGCTGTTCGCGGCGTCGGAGGCCAACGGGCTGGTATCCGACCCCAAGGACGGCCCGGCCAGCGTGCGCGGCACGATCAACAGCGGGCTGACGGCCAAGGGACAGGGAGAACCTATGACCAGGTTCAGGGCGCCCGCCACGAACTCCGCCGAGAGGCAAGGCAGCCGGACCGCGCGCGACTCGGCGATCTGTGTCCCATCTAGCCATTGCACCCGGGGGGATGGTCGCCACGGCGTGAAATTCCGGCCTGTGCGGGTCGCGGCGGGCTCGGGTCGCTGCCGCGTTTCTGGCCGCGGTTTGCGCGGTGCCGCGGGTGCATGGTGTGG